>Ga0126342_10013433_pt1 | contig 14512 bp, 14 predicted proteins | sample Cyp1metagenome_FD_92528 | JGI IMG/M metagenome (GOLD analysis project Ga0126342, IMG submission 92528) | Coral microbial communities from Lord Howe Island, Old Settlement Bay, Australia - Cyphastrea 1 metagenome | ecosystem: Host-associated > Invertebrates > Cnidaria > Coral ... | reverse complement strand
TCTGAAAACTTCTTTTTAACTACTTTTAATGATAAAACAAGTTGAAAGAAGTTTCCGAAAACAACTTTACAAAGAAGTTGCAATTTCGCAAAAGAAGTTGGATTGTTTCAAAAGAAGTTGCTAAAAGAAGTTGTAAATTTTGAAGCTCCGTAAACACTACTTTTGGGGTACAGGCCACAGGCCTTCTGAAAACACCCAAGATATAATATAACATAATGTAATATAATATAATATAACATAATATATAATATAACATAATATAATATAGTATAGTGGTATATGGTATTTATATATGGAAGGTCTATCTCCAATATTTTCCAATCCAGTTCCCATTTGTTGGGTTCGGAGTTCGCTCCAATAAACTACGATTTTATCTGGAAAATCCACCATGAACGTAGATCCTTTTCCAAACAGGAATTGCATAATTTCAAGTCTATATTATTTTGATGGAGGGTAAAACGTGGCTCCCACAAATAGCCAAGCTCTTTCAGTTCAACTAGACATATTGCACTAGTTAATGGGGTCAAACTAAACCAATGGACCAAACTTAGCTAATAAATCCCAACGGGTTAAATCATTTAAATCCTCATTATTTTGCAGCTTAACTCAGCATAAACAGAACTGGAGGGCAGCACTTCGGGTCTTGCCTGAGGTTAGGCATTCCAGACTTGAAGATGCAGGACGCTGCGCAAGGCTTTCGGGCCACGCAGCCCAACACGGGTGGCACCAGCACGGCCTTTCCCTGTGCGAAGCTTAGAGCGGTGGTGAAATGTCACCCGTGAGCCCCAAAAGGATAGAAATGCATCGTAGCACTATATCACTGTCAGTAGGATTTGTGCAATTACTATAACTCTTTTTTTGGGGGGCTATCTGTGAATTTTCTGTAGCTATAACTTGCCATATTTGGGGGGATGAACATACAAAAATAAGCTCTTTTGAGGTAAACAGCAGGGTACCGTGGTTTTGTTAAGGAACAATAAATGATAGAAATGGGCAAACAGATGGGCCGGGTAGATGTAAAACCACCGGAATAATGTCATGAATCATAACTTCAAAACTGATTGGTGGTTGAAGTGGCCTAACATTTTAACCATTCTTAACTACAGCGATTCCATCCCAACCCGGCTCCAACCTGGGCCCTTACGCAGCCTTGAGCCAGGCATGCTGGCGTTAGCTTCAACCTGGGATGAAAATCTCGTTGCCTTAGTCGCAGCTGCCATTGCCACCGAGTTCAAGGCGAGAGCGGCAGCAGAATTGGGACATAGACCCTGCCAAATGCGCGGTTGGAAGATGAGCCTAAGAATTTGCTATTTGAATCGATTCCCGGGGTCTATGTTAAATAACCAAATGGTACTCGCTATAGGTAGGGATGAACTCCAGGATTTTAGGGCTCCAAATTTCTGAGACAAACCCAGTGTTTGGCAGGGGAAAGGTGCCAACGTCATCCTCGGGCCATCTGTGAATGTCCACCGCGGCGCCACCGGTGGCCGGAATTTTGAGTACCTCTCCGGCGAGGCGCAACTTTGGACGTTGCTTCGAGTGTTTTGTTTCTCCAAGAATATGCCCACCCCCTTCGAAAAATTGATAGTTTAGCATTGGATCTGATCATGTTGGGACTCATCTGCAAAAAAACGCAATTTAACATTAGGGGGAATGCATTACGCATACTATGCAATCCTTTAGCTTGTAGCTGGCCCAATATCTCTCAATTAGCCTGCCATTAATTCAACTAATTGATTCTAGTGACACTACATGAACCGCGTAATTTGAGCCTGTTAGCCCGCAGAATTGGGGATCCATATCTGTAACATATGTTCACATTTGTTTGTGAACCCCCAATGAGTTGAAGAAAGGGTCACAGTTCAGACGATAGTAAAGCCCAAGGAGATAGAAAAGTATTTCACCATATTTCACCCATTTTCAAAAGGATTTAACTTTTCTATCTTTCGGGGGTTGCTATAGTTACTTGCTGTGAGACTGTTTCCATATTATGCAGGTACCAAGCTACCCAGAAGTCTCATGAAGTCTCGACCCGCATAGGACCCACATTTGGGATTCCGCTTGACTGCTGCTTATGTGAAGGCAGTTCAGGAGCTGTGCCGCGTTTACAAAGCTATGTGCAATTGAGCAGTGACCAACATAATTCATCATAATTCGATCGAAAATTCTCGGGGGTGATTCATACTCCCAGGTTCAAGGTGGCTTAGTGTTCAATGACCCAGTCTGGGAACTCCCATCAACCAGTATAAATGGATGATTTTTGGGCTTTTGGGTGGAGATTCAAGAGACATCCAGGATTTTAGCATTGCGCCAGGATCAAGGCATTATGGCAGTTGCCAAGCATTTTGCCTACAACGAACAGGACGATTATCGTTGATCAGCCCTCCTTTTTGGCCTGAATTGCCATAATTACTGTGGATGCAAAATCCTACAGTTGGTAGATGGTTTATCCCATTATCCAATGGTTTTCCAACTGTTCAACGGTTTTCCAATGGTTATCCCATTATTCAATGGTTTATCCATGTTTATCCCATGAAATAATCCCATCTTTTCTCCGAGCTCAGAGTTTTCCAAGGGTTAAAAAACCTTCCCGAAGGAAACCAATCGCATGACCATGGACGCCAAAGCATCCGAACGCACGGGCATGGAGCTCTACATGGGTCCCTTCAGGGGAGCCGTTGCCGCTGGAGTGGGCGCCCTGATGTGCGCCTATAACAAGGTCACGTCGGATGCGCGGTTGAAACGAGCGGTTTCCACCTAAGAAGTGCGGAGAAATGGATAGACATGGTGGATTTATATAAGATGATTGATGATTTCAGCCCTTGTGGCCGATGGGGGTTCTGGGATTGAACAGAGAATCATCCCACTTCAATGGATTGATGGGATCTAATGACAGCGGCAAATACTGGGAGTTGGCTTAGTCCATCTTGTCACTTTAGTCCGAGGACTGGGGATAGATCGGATAGACCATCAACTTTGGGGATACCCAATTTGCCAATTCAGACAACGCTTGATATAGGGGTTAGTTCCCACTTAAACAGATGATCAACCGTTGGGTTCTTCGGAGGTGAACCACACCTATGCATGTCACAACGCCGAGCTGCTCACGAAGGCCACGGAGAGAGGATGCCAACTGGGGCAGTTTTTTGGTCAGAGATGGTCGCTGGGTCACAACTGTGTTGACCAACATATATCTCCATATATTTTTTTGAAATTGTTATGTTTCATGACATGTACTAGCCAATATTCATTGGATATGATATAATAAAAAAAAATTGGGGATTATCATATCCCATGAGTATCCCATGAGTTGGGAATCCCTATCCTCTTCCTCTCGATTTATTGTGGGTGCGGAACTGCATGAGGACCTGCGTGGCACCATGGGATTTCAGGGCTTTGTGATGTCGGACTGGTTGGCCATGCATTCCACGGACCGGGGATGGTGGGAGATCTTGGGAATTTCTGGGATGGGCAACCAAAAACTATCCAACTGTCGTGGTTTTGGGGATTGGATCCCAGTTATTGACCCAGATTTTCCGGATGGTTGGATACGATTGAATCTGAAACACCAGAAAACATGTGGGCATTTCAGGACGCTCTAGCAGCTGGCCTGGATCAAGAACAGCCTGGTATCATTCAGGTCCTGGCCCTCAGTGCAGATCGGGAGATCATCCCAACACTTTGTTTGGCACAGCTGCACAGCAGCTTCTCCGTGCCCAGTTGCCGCTGGGAAACAAAGTGGGTGTGCTGATCGACAAGGAAATCAATAAAGTGGTGCTGCACCCAGTTACTCAGTTCAGCCACGAAACTGGCACCCCTTTCCACCCAATAGACCAGGAACCACCGGTCGCGCCAAGGACAGAAAGGTACGGCAAAACGCGGCGAAACATGTCCTCACGGCGATATATCGTTTGGGATTGGATCATGAACCTGGCTGTACGCCTCCCAACTGCACCCAGGACATGGATTTGACACGTCGCTATTGAACATGGCCATTTGGTTCGTTGATTTACCCAGCTATAAAATGGTGATTTTCCATAGCTATCTGGTTGGTGGTTTCAAACATTTTTATTTTTCCATAATATATGGGATAATCCTTCCCATTGACGAACTCATATTTTTCAAGATTGTTAATACCACCAACCAGGTTATAGTTGGTTGATAACCCCATGAACACTAGTGATATCCCCCAGCAACTATGGTGATTTTCCAGTTCGTTATGTAAAGGTTTGCCAGAGGCTATGTCAATTCCCAATGACTGTTGGGGCACCCCACTGATCAGCTTCGACCAGGAGCTGCTGTCGGATCAGACCAAAGCCACGACGCGGGGACAGCGGCACGAAGATATCGCCTTCCACGCGGCAGCGTGCGCCACGGAAAGGGGTCGAATCAACGGCAGCCACTGGAGATTTAGTGGATTTATAATGATTATAATGGGATTTAAATGGATTTAACATGATTTAAATATCAACCATTTTCAACCATGAACAACCATGGGGATGGAAAAGAAGGAAGTAGCTATTTATCATTCTTTTGTTGGATAAATTTAAACCTGCATCGGATGGTAAGAATACCATCAAATTCTGTTCGTATTGAAGTGGAAGAGGGTTTGGTTTGAAACATTAGGATTTTTTCAAAATTGGGGACCCCCCAAATCAGCAACATTAGTCATGCTTACAAAGAATTCCCATGGTTCAGATGGTTGAATCCTATCATTCAGAACTGGCAGGGACAACCTGCAGGAAACCCACACATATTTTGGGTCTACAAAGCCATGACTTGCACACACATGTCCTTTACCCTCTGGTAAACTAACATAACTATGGAAAATCACAATTTTTAATGGGTAAATCAACTATTTCTATGGCAATTTTCAATAGCTATGTTAGTTTACCAGAGGGTAAATCCTTTGAAACGATAGATTGATGTGGATTGATCTCCATGTGTCATGGCAAATGTAATGTATCTATACTACACTTTGAGTTCTGTGTTTGACATCCCGAATGTTCCCGTTGTTTCTTTTTGGAACGCCTCATTGGTTTATCATGTTTATCGGTCGCATCCTGGCTGTATCATGACACACACGTCATTTTTCTTAACTATAAATTATACTTAATCCACCTGAATCCCACATGTTAGTTGGTTATCTATGATTATCTCGTATCATCCCAAGTACGGACAAACACTTCACTTCTGCCAAGGTTACCTGCTTACCTGCCCCCTCAGCCAGAGGTTTGTCCAGGTTAGGTGATGTCCCGGCGCTCAACCAGAGGTCCTCGGTGATTTTGCTGAAGAACGATGGAGTGCTCCCTCTGAAAAATGTCAAGAGGACGCAATGCAGAAATGGAAAAACATGGAAAGACCTGTTACGCCACATCGTTGTTTTAACTGTTTCAACTCTCTCTCAACATGTCTCAATTGATCTTAGATTGAACATTACTAGGCTCAGTGGAGACATGCTAAAAATTAGTAGATTTACTACATTACATGACTACACAATTACAGATTAAATCTAACTGACCTAGTGGACCTAGTTTCAACGATTCTTTAGACGCTGGGCAACCGTAAGCTTGATCTTCGTCTCTTGATGAGCTGCCAGTGCAGGATTCTAGTGCTGGGGGAGGCAGCAGTTGATGAAGCGCACAACTCCTACATCGGAAAAGGCCTGGGGTTGGGTTTTTTAGTGGTTAAATGTCCAAGAAATCTGAGCACCATGGTTATAATTTTAATCCATGCCTGAAAAACCGGATAGTCGGATAAACATAGAACATACAGCAATATCAGCAATGAAACCGGTTATAACCACTTACGATTTGCCTTTGCTTCCATTTTCCGATGCCCCCGTTCCCTTGAACTGCAAGCTCTCTCCGCAACGGGCAGGTTCCGGTTATGTACAGCCCGATTCGTCTGCTAAAACGCCACTGGCAGCCATTGAGGAGCTGGTTCTGATTGGTTATGGACCTTGGGGTCCCAAAATGTCCCAAAGTTTCTCCGAGAATCCAGCGCTGCAGGAGAGGGCTGCAAAGGCAAACATCACTGTGGTGAGACCAGACAGTCATAGCCCAGCAGAGGTGACTCCCTGGCACGGCAGAGTTGGAAGATCACAACAGACATCAGCAGAACATGAAATTGAGTAGATTTCAGTATGCAATTTTGATATAACCTGATAGAAGTTATATAATCATATTAAAGATGGTTAAGATTGTTAAGTCGGTTCAGTATGGTATTTGAAGTGCTTTGAGCTCATACCTTTGTACCGTTGCTGAGGCCAAGTCCCTCTCTGGCACAGTGGATGCCATCATCGTCGTTCTGGGCCTAGCCTCTTGGTAGCATGCGGCTAGTTAGAAATGTGGTAGACCCAAGAATAAGCCATCCGGGACCATCCGCAATATTCCCCAATATTGCCATGAATGGCCGGTAAAACAAAAACACATCCTCAAATGGTAGGTTGGTTTATTATTGGGTTTACTAATGTTTATATACCATAGTATGTACCCCGAAACTTGCAATTTCAAGAGGGAACATTGCCACTACCCTCTGGTAATTTAACATAGCTATTGAAAATTGCACATTTGGTTCGTTGATTTACCCATTCAAAAAGGTGATTTTCCGTTATGTAAACGTTTACCAGAGGGTAGGGCCATTAACCCATTAGCCATGTTTTTTTTGGGGTACCCCAATTTCCACACACAACCCACCAAGGACGCCACTGAAGGGGCTGATCGATCCTCTTTAGAACTTGGACCTGGAAGCATCTCGCTGGCAGCTTTCAGCTTTCACCTAAAACAATTTTTTGAACCTTACCTAAACACAAAAAAGACACGATTCTCCAACTATGGCTGTAGATAATTTGTAGTAATTTCAAAGTAGTTGAGCTGCCTCAGTCTTTGTATGGTCACTTCCAGCTCCGTCCTTTCGCAGCTTCTCGAGGTGAAAAGCTGGTTCGAGCAGCGGCCTCGAAAGCCCCAACCATCGTGCTATTGCAGATCCCTGGTGCCGTGGAATCCTGAGATCGCTTGGATCGCTTGGATCGCTTGGATCGCTTGGATCGCTGGGATTTCGACGCAGGACACACCAATGACACTTAAAGTGCACCAGATATACATAGATATACCAGAGATTCAGCTGAATCGAAGGCGAGTGGCCAGCCGTGTTGGCTCAAAGTTTCCGCTTCCTGAAGAGAGTTCGAGAGGTCACCATAAGACATCAACATACATCAACCAGGGTTTGGATCAGGATCATCATGATTAATCCCCCTCCCCCAATATTCAACACTCCCCTAATTGGCCAAATAGCTTCATGATTTTACTGTTAGGGGGAAGAGATGACAACCGTTTCCACACGTTGAAACTGTCCAAATCCCACCTGCCCTGGAGCCTTTCTGGAGCCTTTCACACCATGCCTGTAAACCCACAAATCATTCATCCCCAAAGTAACCATAAATGGGTGGTAACTATCATTCCCAAATGGTATATGAACTTATGGCATTGGGTTTCCCACATTTGCATCATATCATCGTATAAGATTCTGCCAACACATGTCGACAACAGAGACAGAACGGTCGATGTTTTGGATTCCAGGGCCCTTCCTGCCCTATGGAGCCGGCAGCCGGTCGGCTGCAAGCGGTGCATGCGGCTTGTAACTTGGAGGTGTTTGGAAAGTTTGGGATGATAATCTCTAATGTGGGAATAGACAATCCATTTGGGAATGGTTTATACCACCTACAACAATGGTGATGACTTGGGGATGGTTTATGACGACATTGTACTCACATGAATGCTGCTTGATTTTGAAGAGTCGAAACCGGTGCCCTTTTCGGAATGGACCCATCCAGACCCATCCAGGTACTCTGCAGTGCAAGCCTTTTTTACAGAGGCCAGGCCGCATGTGACTTTTCTTCGGAAGGTCTGGGTTCATTTGTTGATGAAATCACCACGATGTCGATAAGTTATAAATGGGCCAATTTCCAGTTCATTATCATGTCAATTCAAATGATCATATTCAACTTATCCAAAGCTGGGTTCATCATTTTAATTCAATTGATTATTTTCAATTTGGGATCTTTGTGGATGGCACTTCTTTCTAAACCTGACATCTCCTATATAATGTAACATAATATACTTGTATATGCCCTAATCCCTAATCCTGAAGGGACCTCAAAATGAAGGCCTTTCATGAGGACCTCCCATGTGAATCATGGGCTTTCTACGGCATGCTGAGGCCGATTCTGCTTGACTATAGTCATTTTCATGGTGCCCTGGTGCTATAGATGACATAGAATAAATTCATTCATAAGATGACACTATATGACACTCAGGATAGAATAATTTCATTCAATAGTCGATAGTCATCATTGAGCCCCCAGCATGGTTCAGCCCCATCCAATACACTCCAGGTGCGGCAGTAGCTGTCTCCTGTGCAGCTGGCGAGGGATACCTTCCAGGCGATCAGTAGGGCCTTTAATGGGATACTCCCAACCAACCCACAGGAACTTAACCAACAAATATGGTGACATAATGGGATAGTTAATGGGATAGTTAATGGGATAGTTAATGGGATAGTGGGTAGTATACCTCCAAAAATGTTCAGAACATGTTGAGAAATGTCAGTTGGGGCCTATTAAGGGCTAGCCACCAAGTCCACAAAAAGTTCTTTTTTAATCAACCATCTATTGGGGGGATCGGAGGGATCACCGTTGGAGGTGAATCCCCTTAACACAGCGTGTAGAGTTTGGTAACATGTGCAAATTATTAAGATAACGCGATTAGGAAATTGCTCAATCTTGAGATTGAATCGGTTTTCGGTGTCAGACTAATTCAAAAATTTGAAAATGTGCATTCGCTGTCACTACTTTGTCTTGGCAAGGCAAGGCGTGACAGGAAAGGCCTTGCATGGAGATGAGTTGGTGAACTGATGATTTGTGTGTGCAGAAACCCTAAAAGGTGGGCCCCCCGAGTTATAAGTTTGTTTGTAAACCTATCTAACTATAGTTATATACCATAAACATCCTAACCATAGTCAAGTTTAGTTAAGCCACTTATATCTCAATTGAACGCTATCTTGGGGGCCCCATCCTGCACCATCAGATGTTGAAAATTTCCGTAGAGGTACCACCATTTGCGGCCAATGTCCTGCTGGCACGTGGAGCGGCAGTGGAGACATTGTTTGCAACAAATGCGGCAGCGGCAAGTGGAGCAGTCAGGAGTTGATTTTGTTGATTTTGGTCCAGTGGAGCTGTCCGGTTTTTTTCTGGATTTTTCAATTTTCTGAATGGAAAAAATGGTCCTAGATAGCCCAAGATGCTGATGCTCCAAGGGGAAATTGACCCTTGAAACCATGGATTTACTCAACAAGTCTTGGGCACTTCAATGTCAAGCTATGCAGGAGGCGGCAGCCACGGAGGATGCGCCTCAGCTGCACCACCCATGCAAAGATGGGAAAGGATAAGCTGGTTCCGGTGGGAAACCCATCAACTGGCTGGATTTGCTGACGTTTTGCCCACTGCACTTTCTGCCCTTACCTTCACAGCAAAGATCAGCAAGTATATGCAATTCATGATCACAATGTAAATATTTGGTGATATTCTGTGATATTTGCCACATACATGCATTGATGGCAGCAGTATTTGCCAATATTTTGGGCAAGAGCAGTACCCAAGCAGTACGCAACATCGCCATGGCGCGGTCCTAGGTATGTCAGCCCTGTGCTGCTGGCGCTCCTGCCTGAGTTTGTTAAAAATAAAATCCGACATTCTCCTTATGTCATTTTCACGTCATCTTATGTCTATGTGGGAACTACTTTGAGATCAGCTGCCGGATGTGCCAGGGAAATGGAGCACTCAACGGGGGGCCATTGACCAGGCGGGATCTCGAAGAAAACTGCTTAAAACCCAACGTCGTTGTTCAACAGTTCATGCGGGAAACATTACTATACCAGTATGTATGTATATGTCACATAGTGTATATATTACAGATAACACAGAAAAGGATATAATATGATGTGGGTATATACATTTAGAATGATAATTAAACATATTATATGACCATTTGCCAAACATAGTTGACAGAAGTTTGGTACCAGTTGTTGATAATTAGTGGACCTAGTGGACTGATTTTACTGTAAGAAAAAAAATAGCGGTATGCATCCCAACAATATAGTACAATGAGAAATAACAAGTTGACTAAATCTGTTCTAATCTAATCAATCTATCCCAAGAGTTTGATCATCCCATGAAATCTGATAGGATGCTTGCCAAGCCTGTCCTCCCGGCCGTTGGAGCGACCGGATGGCCGCGAACTCTTCGTCTTTGTGCACTGCTTGCGCTGCTGGAAGGCTCTGGACGAAACTGCTGAGGTCCATGGCTATCCCGAAATCATCCATTTCTGAGAAATTCATCCCGCATTCTCAAAGTGAATCCAGAATGTTGACTGGAAAATTCATCCATTTTAATGATTTTTAATGGGATTTTCCAGGGGTAGCTATGGAGAAACACTCCATAGCACTGCGCAACGTGCATACGTCAGGTGGAATGATGCTGCAGGCAGTGTGGAGGAATCCGCTTGCATTCCCTGCGAGCCCGGCCGATGACTGGATGTGCTGCAGTCCAAAGGTGGAACTAATACCACTGCAGTAGGATTTTCACTTGCCATGTTGTGGTATGTTTATATAAGTATGTATATGTGATGTATATTCAATATACATATATATAATATATTTACATACATATACATATATATATATTATGCGTATATATGCATATGTATATTGATGTGTAGTTAATGTATTGGATGCCAACTTCCTTGCACACCCCGGAAGGACCAATAACATCCAGGGCGGAATTCAATTGATGACTGCTATCTACTGGCACTTGGTTGTTTCACCCTTGTACAATCTGAATCCAAAATTAAAACCTATTTGTTGCCACCACCCCATAAATGACCGAAATTATCCTACATCTCGGTGAATAATGGTGAATACCGCCATAAATTTACCAGAATGCACTGTACCATGCATGGAGCATCCGCGTCAACCTGGCTTTGGTAGGTTAATGGCTGCCTCATCAGTTAAAGTAAGATGGGTGGCCCTCCATGACTCGGGAAACACAATCTATCAGTATCATAATCTATCCATATGTTGCTTGGTTGTCGACCCGGAAAAAACAACATATTCTTAGCTTCTGTACCCATCCCTTATTATCTACCACACTATATGATAACCCAGAAACTACAACTATTTGTAGTCATCTATAGTATCTATAATATATATATATATATATAGGTAAGTGATGATAAGTGTATATTATACGCATTCTGCATCCATATATTGTTGATATCCCACATGTCGACCGCACCTTAGGTATGCACCTGGCACCGGACATATCCATTGGGACGCTTGCCAACGCTGTCCGCCCGGACGATATCGAGCCAGAGGAGGTAACTGAACTGACATGGAATCCATGGGATATTACAGCAACTATAGTTAATGAATATATATAATAATAATAATAATAATAATAATAATAATAATAACAATGATAATAATACCCCTAATAACAATAAATATGTATATATAATTATAATATATATATATATATCACCATGGTAGTTTGATTAGATCAATGATCACAACTTGTTGTTGTTGTTTGATATTGACGCTATTCTTTAATCATCAATAAGAACAAACAAATAGCTGGGATTGGAAAACCAGAGGCAAACTATCGTCAACTTTAGGAACATGGGATTTACCCGGTAAAATCATGTAAAACCACTGGCCAAAATGGTGACAGAGCGGGTGATTTTGCCAACAAAAACGGGCAAAAAGTGCGGCAACTGCCACGGAATCGGCAACGCTTTTTGTTCAAGACGTGGAGTTTCAGCTTTTTCTTGACCATGCCTGTTGCTATTTATTGTAAGATCATATTTAGATCATATCTCGATGTAAGTATTTAGATCAAATCATCAACAGTCCTGATTGAGAAATATGAAATATTGAATGTACATAACACACACACAGAGATAGATGAGATAGATGAGATAGATAGATAGATAGATAGATAGATAGATAGATAGATAGATAGATAGATAGATAGATATATAGGTAGATAGATAGATAGATAGATAGATAGCTAGATAGAGATAGCTAGATAGAGATAGCTAGATAGATAGCTAGATAGATAGATAGAGATAGCTGGATGGATAGATAGATAGATAGATAGGTAGGTAGATAGAGATAGATAGAGATAGATAGAGATAGATAGAGATAGATAGAGATAGAGATAGATAGAGACAGATAGAGATAGATAGAGATAGATAGAGATAGATAGAGATAGATAGAGATAGAGATAGATAGAGATAGAGATAGATAGATAGATAGATAGATAAATTATATACACAGTAATTATTGGAAAACCGGTGCGCTGGCAAAGGCACGTCCATTCCTTTATCCAAACCTGTCGGATGGGACATGCTCAGGTGGTGTTTCTGTTGATGACTGCGAAAAATGTGGTGTTGGGACATGGAGCAATTTGAGTGGTGCAAACGTCTTGGGCTCAGACTGCTCCGCCTGAGAGTGGGACCATGTGGGACCCCAATGCAGAGCACATTCTCTGGTAACGAACCTGGCAGCCTCGAATAATTTCACAATATCATGACATATGGTTACATGAATACATACTGTACACACACACATATATATATGCATATGCAAGTAAACATGCGAGAACCATCGAGAACGATACTATATCATACTATCATACAGAACATGTATACGCAATATTACGCAATAGCAATCACAAACACAAATGATAAACAATGATAAACATATAAGTGATGATATCAATGTGTGACTTCCCCTTGGTTAGATGACCAACGGGTAAATGTGTCCGCCACGTTTCTGCCCTGCAGCTAATCAAGGATAGTGCGAGCTGCCAAAGTTGTGGTCTGGGAAGATGGAGTGACATTTTGGCTGCTGCAAGCGAGACCTCTTGCAGAATCTTGGCTGAAGCCATCTGGCAGGGCCCCACTTTTTTTTTGGGTTTTGACATGGGCCAAAAATGCCCAGATCGACCAAAGATCAAGAGATTCTAAGAGATTGGACATGATTGGATCCTCAGAGGTTAGGTACTGTACATTGTCGATTTTTATCCAGGCGGTTGGCACAACGCACAACTACTGAGGACTCTGCACACAGGGCCGCTTCAACGACCTGAAGGGTGCATCCAGCGAAGATGCATGTAGACCTTGTGCGTCCCTTTGGCCGTGGCCGGGATGTTGGGATCTGCCGATAGATTGTGGGGCACAGCCCTTCGTATCTAACATGGCACGGCAATTCTACCGGCGGATTGTCTATTTCGAAAACACAAATTCGCGAAAGTTGGACGTGTTGGAACCCCAAATCCATCCAAATCCATCTTGATCGTGGCATTTTCCGAGGCGTGGGCGCTGGTGGCACGAATTGGGTGCTTCTGCAAGCACGGCTTGTCAGCCCTGTCCTGCCGGTCGCTACCAGCCTGCCTTGGCGCAGGCGTGTCATCATTGGTGGGCTTTGCAGAATTGCCATGAATTGCCAAGACGCCTATTTGATTCGAATTATGTGAAATCGTGGATGAATAGCCAAATTTATGATAGTTTATCATCCAATTTTATGAACATTGGGGCAGAAATAGCCAAATTTATGATAGTTTATGGAGTTCATTTGGATTCATTTGGGGGATCTGATTTTCTGGAGGTTTGTACGCTAGGATTTTGTGGGTGTGCCTCAAAGTCAGCAATTCCAGGGATCCATTTCCGTATTCCGTCCATTTTCCATTGAATGTTCCGTTCAAACAATCCATGGATTTTTCATCCGGTAATTTTTCAGATGGCAGTAGAAATTTCTGCTATAAATAGGAATTAAAACGGCAAGAGCATGGAACAGGTGGGGTTTTCCAACCATGAAACTGATGAGGGTTCCATCGCATTTGACCCATCGAGCCGGTGAGTCTCCTTTTTCGCTGGATAAATCATCATTTTGTTTATGTTTTGCTGTTTACGCTCTGGTAAACTAACATAGCTGACATAGCTATATTGAAAATGGTTCATTTATAGTTGATTTACCTACGAGTATACTAAATAAACTAAAAGTGGTGATTTTCCGTAGCATCTTAGTTGACCAGAAGGTACTCTGAGTTGTTAAAGTTGAACGATTTCAATGAAATGAGCGTCCCAGCTGCGCGCACGCAACTTCTAAAGTTGACCAATGTTGCGTCCAGCTTGTGTCTAGCAAGTTAGTTTTTTTTTCAGTTTTTTGACTTTTTCGTGGGCTTTGCATTGCCAGCGACTTTGTGTGACTTCGTATTTTGGTTGTGTCTATACCATTCTATACCATGTTTTCATGATCGCATGAAAGGACAATGAAAGGACAATGAAAGGACAATGAAAGGAAATGAGAGGAAATGAACGGAGAATGAAAGGAAATGAGAGGAAATGAAAGGAACATGAAAGGAACATGAAAGCAAATGAATCCAAAGGTCTGG
>Ga0126342_10013432_pt1 | contig 14514 bp, 9 predicted proteins | sample Cyp1metagenome_FD_92528 | JGI IMG/M metagenome (GOLD analysis project Ga0126342, IMG submission 92528) | Coral microbial communities from Lord Howe Island, Old Settlement Bay, Australia - Cyphastrea 1 metagenome | ecosystem: Host-associated > Invertebrates > Cnidaria > Coral ... | reverse complement strand
GTCATTTCCGAAATGATCCACTTTAAGAACTGGTGCTACTCCTCCGCTCGCTGTTGCACCAAGGTCTGTGTGTGATTCCAAAGGCGACGGTGCTGACATGAACCACACCCTCTTGAAGGCAAGGGTTGCAGTGAAAAACGCATGTGAGGATGCATCAAAACCTATGGAAAAAAACAGATTTGGTGAGAATGAACATCTATGAATCCCAGGGATTCACAAGGCAACCAGGCTGAACTGACTCATAGCCACGTGATTTGGGAAATGAACAGCGCTCCGGTCCAATATGCCAATGGGAACCCCACATGTCAACAACTGCAAGATATCCAAGGCATGTACCTCACTGAGGATCCAAATGGGAAACCCATGACTAACCAGACATACTCCCTTTGCAGACGGAATGGGCGGAATGGGTGACTTTTCCAAAGGTACTCGGAGGTGCAATTGGAGTGATTAAGATTGGGTATAGCCACGGTGAAAGAATCCCTGCTAGGTCAATCTTACATGGATACTTTAATCCTTTAGTCTTTTGGTATCAATGGGATTATCTACTAACCAGCAAAAAACCTAGTTTTTTGCAGGGTATCTAAGATTGGCAATGTAAGTTGGGAGCAGCCCCTATGATTGTGGCTGTCTACCGACGCAACCGCGGTGGAACTGCATCCCAAGAAGCGGGAGTGGGAGATTCCAGTTCCCTCTGAGATAGGTCACCAGACTGCTTTTACCCACCATGTTTTTTGTTTGCCTAGTTGACAGGCAACTGGAAGATGACTCAGAGTTTATCCAGATTCATGTTGATGCAGACGGATCTTTTGCCGTCCCACAAAAGTTGGGTTCGGGGTGGGGTGGGGTGGGGTTTTCATGTTCATGTACATGTTCACACATCATCCACGTTAACATCACCTGTCATTTTTCTTAGACGATACGTCAGGGGTACGTTGGGGGTGAGTGGGGTGGGGTGGGGTGGGGTATTAACTTTCATGTACATGTTCATACATCATCGATGAGCTGAGACGAGGAGAGCCAAAATTGCCTCTTGCAGATCGGCGCATTTTGAAGATAGAAACGCTGTAAGGGTTGTCAAACCCCAAAAAAACATTAAAAAAAAAATATCCTGCATTTTTCAACCAAAAAACGACCATATCGATATCACGAAAACGTGATTTTTATTAACTTGTGGGAAGGGGAGAGATCCGCCGGGATGTTGATGGGTTTGATGCTTATATCCCCATTACTCTCCGGTAAACTAACAGTTTGCTATTGAGAATTGCCATAGAAATAGTGGATTTACCTCTTAAAAATTGTGATTTTCCATAGTGACGTTAGTTTACCAGAGGGTAAAAATCCCCATGATATCCCCCATTGATCCATCGCGGAGGTCACGCAGCTGGCTGCTGATCGCGTGACACGCTGGCGGCCCTTCCATCGCACGCTGCTGGCACAGGTCTGGGACGATGGAGATGATCGCGTGTCGTAATAGATGGGGAACCGTCAAAAAATAAAACCTGGCACAGAGGTTTAAGATGATTCAAGACCACATTTAAGAATATATTTCCGGATTTAGCCTGCAAACATATGAAATCAACACTGGCTAAAAGGAGATGTAGCTTTAAAGCGCCAGATTATTGAGCCAACATGGCCATGGCTACTATGGGTCAACATCGAACACAATATAAGTGGGATAGGATCGGTATGATAACATCCCCTCCATCGCCTATTCGATATCGTACTCTCAATCATACCCACTTTGGATGTTGGCCCCAGGTCTCTTTCTGTCCAGAAGGTATACCACCACCGGCGGGATACCATGAGTGGTCTCACGAGTCACCTCGATACACGATGCACAGTGAGGTTTTGGAGCTGGGGGGGACACTGCAGGGGGATCAACTCCTTGGTGTGGCAGAAAGGCGCCAAAGAGTGGCTTCGTGAGGTGGCAACTCAATTGGGGTTCAAGTGGCCATTGAGTGAGAAGGAACAGCATGGAACAGCTAGAAAGGGAGGAGATCTTGCATGGGAAGACTAAGCGACAGGTTCTGAGTGCGGTTTGGGCATTTTGTCAGGAGAAATAGGTGCCAAAAGCTGCGCACGCATTGAGCCCAATTTCAAGTGGAATCAGCAAGGGGAACGCAAGCCGAAATGCTTCACACTGGTGTTCAGGTTTCTTTTGTTCGTGGGGACCATCCTTTTCAACCGCTTTCTGGTATCGTAATGACTGCGCAGGGGTAGGTGATTCATTTCCGTGTGACATCTGAATGATGAAAGAAGGTCTTCGTCGCAGAAATTGCAGTTGCACAGGCCCAATTCATTCTTTGTGGTTGTTTGATGTTGTTTGTCACTGCTGTAAACACTCACACGGACACACGTGAAGGGACATGTTGGCGTAACAAGATGTTTTCGTTTGGTCTGCCAGGATCGTGTGGTGAGAAAATGTGTGAAACCTGCTGAAGTGGGACTGGTCGTTTCCCCCGTTCCCAAAAATCCCAAAACAACGAATGGCTTCCGCAACGGAGAATCAGCCGATGTATTCATTGAGAAGTTATGAGAGCCTAGCCGTGGATAGTAAGTGTTCCTCAGGCCCCCAATCCAGAAATCTTAGGGAGGTCAGAAATCAGTTGCTGCACATGATTTGTGATCTCAGGAACCATCACGAGCTGGGGTGACATAAATGTTCAAACTGTGGAAGATTGAAGTATTTATTATACATACTTACATATGTATATTCTATAATATATATATATCATATATCTATTGGATTCTATAGGGGGATGTTCTGTTTCCCCTAGTGCTAATAGATCGAACAAAAGTGATTCAAGACTGTTGACGGTAACATATATACGTCTTTCAATTGTTCACCATCTTTATATCACTACATAGTGTGAGTTAATTTGCACATAATGTGGAAATGGGTAAGGATAGAATTGGCTACCCTAAAAATTGGATTGTTTAGTACTTACGTTACTCAAAATGTCCAGTTCATCTGCATCTTCTGTGGTCCCTGGCCCTTTAGACCAAAATGTAACGTTTCGTGGTCGGAGCTCACTCGTGAGCTGGCCCCAAATCCGGTTATGCCGAAAGATAGGAATATGAACTGCCTATCATCCGCATGTCTTACAATCCCTTTTCTCCATGCTTCATCCATCTTCAGTCATGTAGATGAATGATAATCTCCATCATCCTTCCCTATGGATCCAAGTACCCTCTCAGGGAGTACTTGGGGCATGATTTCTAGGGTCAAGTACGGTCTCAGCAAAATATTTGGATCCATAGGACTCCAAAAGCTTGTTTGTGGTTTTGATAGATTTTCCATTATTAGATAATTATCCTTATTTTATTCTGTTGCGTTTCCAATCGTAATCAGTATATTTTCCCATGTTCGAATGGACCTCAGGTGTCGCGACATCAGTAGAATTTGAGGAATTGGATTGGGGTGGCGATCGCAAACTTGCCAAACTTTTCGGGCTTGTGAATTCGTGAAATTGATCCAGATCCGTGTTTTTTTCTATTGGTTGGATATATCCCCATATTATCCATGATTATCCCATATTATCATTGTTTACAATGAAATTTCTCCTCAATTATCCCCAGGTCAGAGCATGCTATTTGGGGTTTAAATCAAATATACCCAGCCAACCATATTCCCATGAATATGAGTTCTCCTGGTTTAACTGGTTGGGGATTGGTTTGAATGTGTCATTTTCTTATATAGAATATCGAGATTGAGATTCATTTTACCATTTTAATCCATTTTATAATTTGGCCAGATGTAGATATCCCAGATTACCGCAGTTATAGTTCAACTTTATCCTTCGAAATCACTATAAATCCCTATAACTGGGATAATTATACTATTAGATATTGCTAGTTCAATAAGTTGCTTTCAATAAGTGATATAACTGGGATAAATAATGATAATTATACTAGTTTATCCCATATACTGAGGCTATTATTCCCGATAAGTCCCTTGTGTTGCTACCCTCTGGTAATTTGTTACATAGCTATTGAACATGGCCATAGAAATAAAATAGTGGGTTTTCCCATTAAAAATGGTGGATCTTTCCATAGTTATGTTAGTTTACCAGAGGTTATATCCCATTAAATCCCATTAAATCCCATTAAACCACCATTTTCCTATGGTTTTCCTATGTTAGTTTACCAGAGGGTAGTTCAACCAGTTCAACCCCAGCTGAATCTGCCAGGCCCTGAGCACCTTAAGCGACGGCCTGCTGCGGACTGAGGCCTTTCATAGCGCCATGGCCTCGGCGAAGGCGGGGCCCACGGGGGGTGTCTCGGTGTCGAGATGTGATTAGTGAATGTTGGTTTATAAAACCATAGTTATCTATAATAGTTATATATATATATAGATAGATAGTTGGTATAACTATGGTTATAATAGTGTTTTATAAATCTTTAATAATGGTTATATAGATAACTATGTGTTTTATAAATCTATAGTTAACTATAATGTGGTTTATCTATTAATACCAGTAGTCATGAATAATAGTTATCTATAAATAGTTGGTATAACTATGGTTATTATGGGCTTTATAAAACCAACATTAATGTTTGTGATTATCTATAATATTTATCTATATTAATACTAGTAGTTATATACCTATATGCATTAATGTTTGAATAACAGTTATATACCTATAATATCATAATAGTGTTATACCCATTAATTAACCATAATGTTGGTTTATAAAGCCCATTATCTTCTGGTAGACATACACAAAACTATTGAACATTGCCATAGAAATGTGTGATTTACCTATTAAACATGGTGATTTTCCATAGTTATGTAAGTATACCATATTTTACCATAACCATAGAATTGATAACCATACGGATAGTTAGTTATTACTTGTTTACAATTATTTATATCCATAAACCCCATTAATCATTATCATCATCCATGAAAACTATAGTTATCTAACATAAATGGTGATTGTAGTACCATATATCAACATAACTATAGTTGGTTTATAGTTATCTATAGCCAAGTGATCTATCCCATAAACCATAGATAGCTCAGCCGCTTTAAGATGGAAAATGATGGAACATGGGGATTTCACCAAGAAATTCAACTGGGGAACATAGTGATGGTTATGCAACAACTTGTGGGTGATGATTTTCCGTCAGACGTTGAAGTTCAATCATTGCTTGATATAAGACTGCTTCAGAAACAAGGCATGGGGCTTCACAGGAACTCGGTCGACCAGCCGCCACGTTCGCAAAGAACCTGTTGTAAGAGGATCACAAAGGTGAAGCAAGATGCAGCCAAAGACCTTGCCTCAATCGAAACCAATGCCGAGATGTCAATCGACCAAATGGACGCACGCAGAGAGTGCCTCCAATTCGGGACAGGCTTCCAAAACATAGCACTCTTGGCGCCGATTGCGCCTTTGATTGGCTGCTACGTGGACCCAGAGACTTGGAGGGCCTCCAAGCAAACGTTTCACAGACACACAACGATTGCGTGGGAGGAAGCGTCTCCCGGCCAAGGTTTTACTTCCCGGCAGAGGTTCAGGCGTATGCCACCTGTTTTTGATGGTACTGGTAGCACCTTTTCGTTTTAAGATGCTTTAAGTAGGTTGGATTCATTGGAATTTATCCGATCTTTTCTGACTACCGCCATGAATAAATACCCAAGACTTGAATCACAGTCTTGTGGTGGAACATAGCATCATGGAACCAGTGAATGTATGGTTAAGGTTTGGTGAATATCCGTTTGCGGCAGTTGTTTGGTGAAGGGATCCTGTTTCGATCATGTTTCTCCCCGTGCCACCAGGATGCAAAACGGTTGTACGGCAAGGCCGGTCAAGAGCCTTGGTGATTCAACAAACCTGGAGTCCTGGAGGATCATCCCACGGAGCGTAAGTGGTTATATAATGTTATATAGTAACCATAGTATACCATAGTTATATAGTTCACCCCTAGTACTTGGTGATTTCTAACATTTAGATGATGTTTGTTTACAATCCTTAAAAATTTATCTCAAGATGATAGTCCCACAAATCACTTTCGGTTGCTTAGACTCTCCAAGTACCTCAGGGTAATATTTCATAATATACCCACTATGATTTTGGGCTTTTACCCAGGTTCTTTGGAATTTCTCGAACGGTCTAGGTACTTTCACATTTGTTTCATGCGAATAATGGTCTTAATGTCCCATGTTAGATGATATGTTGATATATTCCCTTTAGCATCAAACCACCCTATAGTTTTAAAGGTAACGCATGCATAAGCATGGGATACCATTAATGTCATTCAATTTCCACTGGATTCTCATGGTTTCTTCTCCAATATATTCCGATGAATTGTTGGGTAGTTATGCCATGATTTTTCTGTTTCAATATCTCATTGTTTTGTGAACTATGCCATGACATTCCCAATTTCGTGCTTGTTTCAGTCAGTGTCCCTGTTCCCTATTCTCATTGTTTCTTTCCCATTATTTTTGCTGGTGAATCTTCCACGCTATCGAGGACCTATTGGCGGCCAAAGCGCAGCTGAAGCTCGCTGAGGCAGAGGTGCGCGGCTGGGGCTGGTGATTTTCATTGGGTGAACTGAAGGGATGAACTTCATGGAATTCAGATAGTCAAGTAACTTATTATATATAGTTCATTAAGCTACTTGACTATCTGAATGGTATCACTATGAATACTAGGGTGTGTGGTTGTATTATGTTGTATTCATAGTGACTTGGAACTCGCACCACATCGAAGGTATCTGGGTTTGTGGCGGAACCCTGTCAAACAATGAGTTTGCAGAAACTCCGCGATGTCACTGGCCACACCCCACGAAGGTTTGCAATGTGGGTACCACTCCAAAATTGCATTATTTCATTCTGCTGTGATTTCGCCAGAGCTGGGGTGAACGACAAACCACTGGCTTCAGTGAGTTTTATTTTCCCAGCCGCCAGCTCTGCCTGTCAGGTGGGTTTGGGTCGAGCCGAGCAGGCGAAAGAAGACCTCGAAGAGGTGCCCGGTTTTTCTGCTAGGATTTGGACCAAACGAAAACATGTCGAAATGGAACGCGTCACCATGAAATACCATGAAGTACCATATGGATAATGGATGAGAATGGTGGGTTTCACCGTGGTTTTCCGTATTGACAATTACTATGTTTAACCATGAAATGCCATGAATGGTGGTTTCAAAATCAGCACATATATGATATTAAGCTGAAACTTTAGAGAGTCAACCAACAAAATCAGAGATTCAACTTCAGTTTGAAGAGTGTGCTGTACTGCACTCCCATCACACTTAGTAGTTATAGGTCATGTTATCCTAGTTTTTGTGTGGATTAACCCCTCTTGTCCCACTGAAATGAAGGGATGGAACCCACTAACAACAAAAACGGACTTTAATATTCACCATGGTTTGTTTTTGGCTAATGATTATTTTCACTTGATAACTCCTGCTTGCTCCTTAAAGTTCGTTAACAAAACAACGATGTGTTAACGTCCTTATTCAATTGAGCACCTTGATGTACATCCACGTCGGTCAGTGACCACATCATCAATACCTAGGATCCTGGAAGACCATGGATGAAAGCCTGTACCAGTGGGCTCAACTGATGGTGTTCTGGGCTACGTACCAAGTACAAGGACAGCATTGAAGCGCTTAGCTATCATTTGAGCTCCATAGTGATAGTCAACATACTGATGGATGAAATATACCAATCGCTCTCAAAAAAATGTATATTTGCAGGTTAAACCGGTTAAAACCAGCATTTTTGCTGGCGAATTTTCCAGATTTCTGGTGGAAATTCAGTCCCAACTCTTCATGTCGCAGGTCTTTGAAGCCTTTAAGGCCGCAGAGCATTTCGATGGCCCAAATCCTCAGATTACGAAGTCACCATCACCAGAGCTGGGTACCAGAGGGACACTTTTGAACCACCCCAACATCTCCCAACATTTCAGGTTGGTGAGTTCTAATTCAGAGATTTGATTGCCCATCGCTTTTTGCAGTGTTTTAGAATCAGATTGGTTGCGCTTTACACCCTTAAGGTTAAGGTAGATATGGATCAAAAATGAGTGGTTCAAGATGTTCAATAGAAAAGAACATGTGATACCAGACATGACCAAAGGTGCCTGCTTAGATATATGACTTGTTGTGGAAATGTTGGCAGCTGTGGACTTGGTAGAACTGAGGATCAACAGGTGTCATACAAGCTGGAACCCCTGATTGCCTAGTTGTATATAGTGTGTCTTATTTATAGGAGCATTAAATATGGGCAATTATATATAAGGTGGTCAGCCGGTTTCAGGTGCCGGTCACAGCCGGTCAGTTGGTTGTCCTCTTTGGTACCCACGTGAAAAGCGAGAAGCCAAAAGCTTTCCAAATAAATGCATTGCCAAAGTCATGTGGTAAAAGTTCTGTGGTAATTGTCAGAGGTTTCTGCTCAAAGAATGTTCCTTTGAAATGACACTTTTGGTGCCGGCCAGCTTTCCAGGTCAGGATCGAGTACTTGATTTAATGGATGTGGCAAACAAGGCGGGAGCAGTTGTTTGGGTTTAAGAAGTCTATGAAGATAGGGTAGCCCATAATTAATATGTAATCATGCATAATATGATTTTTGTGGAGTGCCCCACAATGAATATATAGAATATGTGTAGAATAATCTATAATCGTTTAATATGTATATATATATATGTATTATATATTGACATGATCACAACCATTTTATATGTATGTATTATATATATTATAATAACCGCGTATAATATATTATATCCAAAATTTCCGTTTTGTGCACCTATGTTGGGATGCATCAATGGCAATAGCTCAGATCTGAGCCAGGCCTTACAACAGAATATAAGTGGACCAAACCTACAGGATGGTACCCCTCAGTCAAAAGTTGGTTTATGCCCCCCATCAACTTTAGTTAAATCTACCATAAATAGATAGATTGTGCATATACCCCTCTTGTGATGTGTGGAACCAAGCACCAAGTATCAGCCACCGGATGGTTGGATCCTGGTGAGCATCACCCATAGCCGCAATAGTCTATCGCTGGTTCCACGTTGGCATATTCATGTTGATAATTTGGAGCGCATGTAGACACAGTTGTACAAATTTATAGTGTACATGAACATATTTTATTTGAATTACCTACAGTATGCATATATCATGTATAATTATTATGTGTGGTAGCTGTATATGACCTATTTGTATACATATATCATATACGTATATATATATATATATATATATCAGAAATGGATATGGTTATATTGCTGTATCAGGCTGTATCCGATCTATGAAACAATATCTTATGATTATGATTTTGATACCATATAAATATACGCAATCTTTGTATATGTCTATATATGGTTATCATTTATTATTTATACCAATCATAATTATAAGATATAGATTTACGCCATCATACAATGATTGGTTATTTGGTTGGTGGTTTGGAACATTTTTTCCATAATATATGGGATAATCCGTTCCATTGACTAATATTTTTCCAGATGGTTAAAACTACCAACCAGTTACAATGATTGGTTATCATTTATATACCATAGATCTCATAGAATTGGATGATGGGACATTTTACAGGAAACCCTTATATTTGATGGTAAAAAACCATGGTTTCCTGTAGATTTTCCCTTAAACCAATCCATTGAAGATCTGTTCATTATACCAATCATATGATTTACGCCATCCCGCCAGGCCCTAGGCTTGCCCACACGCGCCGAGCTGGCCGAGAAGAAACGACAGGCCCACGGGGGTTATAGCGTTGAACCATGGTTTAACCATGGAAACATATGGGAAAAAATAAGATTTAACCCTATTCAACCACGAAACATGTGGGTTTTCATGAAGAATATCCGAGATTCACTGGTTTACCAACAAGAACGGGGGATGAGGAGGGATTCTATTCATGGAAAGTTTCGAGTGAAAGCCGAGTTCGTTGCTTGGGGTCCCCATTGAATCCTGATGTTTGTCTGTTCTAGAATTCTAGACCTACTTGAGTATCTTGAGTTTGTCAAAAAAATGTGGATACCCCGACATAGGGATTTGTATATCATGATTTATTTGTGGATACTCAACTTGTGGATAAACCATTAAATGAGATGTTCCTACTTGAGTTAAAAACTTGGGGTGCCCCGTTTTGAGATAGACCCATAGAAATGGTGTAGCATTTGGTTTTCTCTCAACATGTGGCATAGCCCAAAAATGGGGATTCGAATAGAAAGGACTAAAACAATAGGGTATCCAAATATGATGGTATCCAGAACTCTATTAGAGAAAATGATAGAACATGAACATACTACATATATATATATTATATCATTTTATGATTGTTAATGTAATATTTACCATAGATATTCCCAGATGACCATGGGATTCGTGGGCATCCTTGGGCGCCAGGAACGGCAGAAGCAACAGCAGCGACTCAGCTGCGATGGCGAAGGGTTCGCGAAGTTTGGATCCTGCGATGATTTTTTTCATGGGGATTCAATAAATGAGAGGTTCCTACAATGGGGGTACCCCTAGTCATCATCCATTTCGGGGTTTCCATGGTCCATAAACCATCCAGCTATTGGGGGTTCATTTCTGGAAACCACACCAAATGGGATACCAGGAACAGTTTGGATCCGCATCATTGATGATTTTATATGCTATGACTGTTATGATATGGGTATGGATCAATACCTATTAATACCATTTTTAGGGGGTTGAACATCCATTTACCAGCTATTTTGATGTTCACCAGGGGTACAAGGTTTTGACCCACTGCCATATTTTTTCAGATGTTCATTCCCATGTGGATCCCTGGAGGTTTGACGTCTCCTGGTTTGACGCAGTTCAGGGATTTCCCAGCCGTGTCAGCCATGTTTGATTCCCTAGGGTAGTAGCGCCATGACCTGGCGCCGCGGTGTCCTCATATGGAACAGATTTTTTCGGCTGTTTCACTGGACCGTATGATTCATGCACTAGTTTTTTGAATTCTTTTTATATCATATTGTACACACAATGTATATTCGATATGATTTATATCATATTGTACATGCATATGTAGATAATCTTGGATTGTAGGCGTCCTCGCAAGGAAACCAGTTCCATAATTACATCATCAAATATCTGTAAAACTGCGATGAGTTCCTTCATGTTCCACCTGCAGGACACGAAAGAAGCTCATGATGTTTTCCTGTTTCAAATAGAGCGCGTGATCCAACGAAGTGCAACAGTGACCAAATTTCCCATATTCTGGATCTATGGAAGTGGGAAAATCTGTAGCCAAATACCTAACATGTATAGAAACTAAAGATTCACATCCTAGAGTTGAGGGTTAAACATGGACCCAGTTATGATTGATCATTTGGTGGTCCAAAAGCCCAAGGCTTTTGGCGCAGCAGCGACTTCTCTGAAAACTCGGGAAAGGGTGAAGGGCTGCAGGGTTTTTGGGTGATTATTTGATGGACAGGAAGGGGAACATGACTTCATGTGACTTCACATGCTGAAATCATATCCTGAAACCAATGGAAACTCGAGATGACGGCATTCAACTGAACAAAACACCGGCTACGCTACAAGTACTAGGTTTCAAGTTGATTTTGAGGTCTAATGTAGCCATACTAGTCACTCAGCCTACTTGTCGAAGAGATCAACCCTCGTGCATTCCAAGCACTGTCTTTACCTCCACGCGGATGACCGTGATCAATATTTGCTGTAGATAATAGGAAAAGCGATCACTGGCTTAAAGTATAGTTGACCAGAATGATCCCACAGTGATCTATCATGATTCGTATATATATATATATAGTACTTATTATTCATAGTGATTCACAGATACTGTACGTATACACTGGTATTTTCTAAGTGGCATGAAACCAGCAAACGAACCACTCAGAGCCATTCATGTCTGAAGGTATTGGGCGCAGCAGCAAGCGCTGGGTGCAGCACCTGCGAATGTACTGCCACCGCAGATGATGGTGCAAGGAGTGATGCCACCAGAGTCACAGGGTCGGGAGAATTTCCTGGGGTACACAAATGTTTGGGGGGCGGGGTGATCATGCGACAAGGGATAGCTATGCAGATGCAATTGAAATTCTCACTGTCCATATTGGAAGTATGTATATGTCTATTCAGGAGAATATTGGGAGCACTTCCTTCAGTTATGGAGGGGTACAGTTTAACATTGGCATTTGTACAGTAGGCAACATTTCATACTCTCTGGGGACCCCCACCTGCCATGACCTTTCCTCTGACCTTCCCAAGCAGTTAGCATAGGCATAGATAAACCCCACAGGAAAACCGCCAAATGGATCCAAAGGGAAGCATGATGATTGCTCACTGGATCCCAGGATTTTTAATGCTGATAATATGGGAAGTTGATGGGCTGGGTCAGAAGACCGGCGCCCTGATGAAGGTAATTCATCCCCAGAGAAGGAAGTCCTGAAATGGGATACTCCAGAGCTACCCATTGAGGGTATATTTCATGAGGTAACCATCGGCTGGGTTACCAGGAGTATGTTTACCATAAGTATTTGACCAACATGCACCGCAGGCCCAGCAGGTACCAACAGTGGTTCATATAACTTTAATTCATATAGAAATTTGGTTAGTGGTTTCGATGTTCAACCGTATGGGATTATGGGGATTCTCAGGTCCGACTGACAAGATCCGCATCAGGCAACAGGAAATCATGGTGCTTTCTCTGTGGTGCCCCGCCCCCATGTTCACAAAAATCATTGTCAGGTCCTACACGATTTTTTTGAAAAATGCCACATGAAAATGATTGAAAATGTATGACGTGATGCGAACTTACTATATATAAGTTATAATATAATATAATTATATATATAATATAATATAAGCAGAACTTACACAACAACATAGTTTTTTGTCACACCGTCACATGGTGGAGTCCTTTCACAAAGTTACTATAGCGGCATTGCAAAGGGTGCCAAAGGTGTCGCAGATGTAGCTGGTCCGGGTATCCTGCGGAGATGCTTTGTTGAAAGTGATAAGTTGTGTTCGAAAGACGCGGTGGATCGGCGGCTCTTAGTTTTTTTTCATAGCAGGTGTTCGTATAAGTATATATAATTTAATTATATATAATCTCTATATATATATATGTATGTATATATATATATAATACTTGGGGACCTCGAATTCGAAGATGAAATCAGGATAGCAGAGACATGGAGGCAGCAGATGTGCGGTCCCCCACTAACTCGGTTTCAGAATATCAGCCACGGTACTTGGTGGTGAACTACCCACAAATCCTGGTTGTATCCCTGGTTTTGTTTGTGGGATAAGTATGGCTACGTAGGGTTTGTCCATTGAAAAGGGTTATTTATAACCTACTAAGTGGGATGAGCCACCAAGTAGCATGAAATGGCATGAAATTGCACCAAACAGCATGAAATGGCATGAAATGGCATGAAATGGCATGAAATGGCATGGAATGGCATGGAATGGCATGAAATGACACCAATGGATATCCACATTGTCTGATATGAAGGGTTCAATCGATTTGGGATTCCTGAAAGTCATCAAGAGAGAAGGATACTGGTAAAACATGGGCAAACACAGGCAATGTAGATTTTGACATTATTTGGGCACACATGGCAATCTTTAGTCTGTTTGGTCAATGGCTTTATGTTTGGCCACACATGGAGTGATACCCCACCAAACATATCCTTCAATGCAGAGTGTCCAAAGTGTGCTATTTCAGTTGGTGGATAACATGCCCATGTTTGTTGGGTATTCTGGTACATTTCAAGATTTGTTTTTAAAAAACTGAATTGCAATGTATATATGGAGGTTTCCTGAAATGGTGGTACCTCCAAATCATGGTTTTCATTTTTGGGTATCATTTTTGGAACCCCCATATACTCCTTACATGACATTCAGCTTGACAGGTTTGTCACGGTTTGTCTATGTTTACCAGTTGATTGCTGACACGACAGCAGTCGCAGGAGATGTGGAGCAAGGCAAGGTGGAAAAGACACAGAAGGCGCAGATTCACAGGTTCCCCATCAGAAAACTGGGCTGATTCTACCATTTGAATAGACTTTTTGTTAGCAACCCCCACAAAGATCAGAAAAGCAAAAACATGTTAAAATAACGATGCGTAAACAAGAAACACAGGAGGTTTCACCAAGAACATGGGGGTTGGCAGGTTAGTGCTGATGACATTGTTCTGATATTATTGCAGGTATGGTCACGTGACCAGCCAAAAAACACATTGTTTGCATGGTGTCCAAGATTCTATAATCACGTTCTGATAAATGTCCTGTTGCAATGCCCAAAAAGTCAATCCATTTTTTGACGGACCTGGCCCTTGATCTTTTTTTGAAGCTATCTTGTTGCAAACTGTCCAAGAAGAAGGGTGTGGGACTCCAATTCGGGTTTATTAGTTATTAGTTATTACTAATGTTGGGTCCTGATTAGTACCTAGGGTCGCTATTGTGGCAATTTTTTCCAAATTATTCTGAAACTCATGTATTGTTTGGAGGGTTCGCTTTTGTGGCAAAACAAAATTGGGAGAGCCCTT
>Ga0126342_10013431_pt1 | contig 14514 bp, 19 predicted proteins | sample Cyp1metagenome_FD_92528 | JGI IMG/M metagenome (GOLD analysis project Ga0126342, IMG submission 92528) | Coral microbial communities from Lord Howe Island, Old Settlement Bay, Australia - Cyphastrea 1 metagenome | ecosystem: Host-associated > Invertebrates > Cnidaria > Coral ... | reverse complement strand
GCAAGAGAAACCTAGCAGTAGCGTCGCATGACGTATGTGTGGAAGTGCAAGAGAAACCTAGCAGTAGCGTAGCATGACGTTTGTGTGAATGTGCAAGAGAAACCTAGCAGTAGCGTAGCATGACGTTTGTGTGAATGTGCAAGAGAAACTAGCAGTAGCGTAGCATGACGTATGTGTGAATGTGCAAGAGAAACTAGCAGTAGCGTAGCATGACGTATGTGTGGAAGTGCAAGAGAACCTTGCAGTCGCAAAGAACGTTAACATCCCCCCCCCACCCGCCCCACCCCCCCCCACCCGGTTCACAATCACAATGACAAGAAGAACACACAAAACCGAAAAAATGGAGACAGCACACGGCCCCTTAACAGCGTCGACACCATGTTTTTGCATGTTGCTACTTCCATTCCCAGCACAGTTTCATTCACACGAAGCTTTGATCGAAACTGTGGTGGGACAGTGGATTCGATGTGGCCGCAGCTCTTGCTGTTTGACTGCCGTATCAAGATGATGAATGGCAAGCACAGTCGCAAGCATAAGAAATCATGAGAGGTAGAAACGTGCCCCAAGTGGTCGGAATTGGATGGAATTGAAACTGTGAAGAAGAAGAGAGCCAGAACATGTCAGAAATGTTGCAGGCGATGCCCTATGCCACAATGCTCATCTCCCAGTTTGGTGGTGATGAGTACGACACCGGGAGCTGCTTGGGGTTTGCTCCAGCGCATCGCACTGGCCCTGGCAACACCGTGACGCAGCGTGATTGGCAAGTGCCCAGCCCTGCCCTTTGCCTGGATTGCAAGTGCTAAAATGAGACTAAAATGAGACTAAAATGAGACTCAAATGAGACTCACATGAGACTCAAATGAGACTAACATCAGACTAAAGTCAGACTTTTTGGAAACATGTGCATCATTGATGCATCATTGATGCATCATTGATGCATCATGTGACAAGTATTGTGCAGTTTACTAGCAGCTGCTAGCCGCTGAGGGTCTCTGAAGCCTCTGAAGCTTTCTTTGTCCAATGTAGCCATTCTGCTGCATTCTGTCATTGTCACCCGTTGTTGACGGATGTTGACGGACAAGGAGAGCACCGACTTTGTCAAACTGGAGCCCTGGGGTGTTCCTTGCGACAATCAGTGGGCCAAGGACTGCATGACTTTAATGAATCTTCATAGATCTGCATGGATTTTCATGGATTTTGGGGAGGTGTTCTGCTTTGACAGGACAATCCTGGGAAGTGGGAGGGCTACTCCTTCTACACCTATGAGTTGCTGATCCCAGTTGAGAAAAACATCCTCGCAATCGAATGGGTTTGGTCTGAACTAGTCTGAACTTTTGAAGATTTTCATTTCATTTCATTTCTCATCACTGAGGTCAGTGATCGAGAAGTGTGTGGCAGTCTCCTACACGATGTCGGCTCAGCCAGTGCTGGCATTCGTGGGCGGCTTGGAATTTGACTCTCGGTTCTCAGATTGTCAAGGTGGTCCCTGTTCCTGTCTTCATCCGTCTTCTAAGCATTGAACATTTCAAAACTACTTTGCCGGAGCACTATCAAACTGAGTTGGTCCCAGCTGCAGCGTCAGGCTAATTATCAAGCGCAACGCATGAATTGGAACTGGAGTCGAGTCGTTGGTGTGTTGTGTTGCCGTGACATGTTGAAAGTTGACTGCTCTGAGGATCTGATGCCTTCGCCCTTGGCCGAAATCAGCACGGAGGTCTGTTGGCCAGATCGCGTCACCGCCCCGGATTTGAGCCTCATTGTCACCACCATCAGGCGCCTGGCGCGAGCGAAAACTGGGCCCTTCTTCCAATATATCTATCTATCTATCTATCTAATCTAAATCTTAATCTAATCTAATCTAATCTAATCTTAATCTTAATTTCTAATCTTAAGCTTAATCTAAATCTAAATCTAAATCTAAATCTAATCTAATCTAAATCTAAATCTAATCTAATCCAAATCTAAATCTAATCTAATCCAATTCCAAATCTAAATCTAATCTAATCTAAATCTAAATCTAATCTAATCTAATCCAATCGAATCTAATCTAATCTAATCTAATCTTATCTATCTATCTATCTATCTAGCCATCTAGCTATCTATCTATCAATCTATCTATCTATCTACCTAATCTAAATCTTAATCTAATCTAATCTAATCTTAATCTTAATTTCTAATCTTAAGCTTAATCTAAATCTAAATCTAATCTAATCTAAATCTAAATCTAATCTAATCCAAATCTAAATCTAATCTAATCCAAATCCAAATCTAAATCTAATCTAATCTAAATCTAAATCTAATCTAATCTAAATCTAATCTAATCCAATCGAATCTAATCTAATCTAATCTTATCTATCTATCTATCTATCTATCTATCTAGCCATCTAGCTACCTATCTATCTATCAATCAATCTATCTATCTATCTAATCTAAATCTTAATCTTAATCTAATCTAATCTAATCTTAATCTTAATTTCTAATCTTAAGCTTAATCTTAATCTTAATCTAAATCTAATCTAATCTAAATCTAATCTAATCTAATCTAAATCTAAATCTAATCTAATCTAATCTAAATCCAATCTAATCCAATCGAATCTAATCTAATCTTATCTAATCTTATCTATCTATCTATCTATCTAGCCATCTAGCTATCTATCTATCTATCAATCAATCTATCTATCTATCTCATCTAAATCTTAATCTAATCTAATCTTAATCTTAATTTCTAATCTTAAGCTTAATCTTAATCTTAATCTAAATCTAAATCTAATCTAATCTAAATCTAAATCTAATCTAATCCAAATCTAAATCTAATCTAATCTAATCTAAATCTAAATCTAATCTAATCCAAATCTAAATCTAATCTAATCTAATCTAAATCTAATCTAATCTAATCTAATCTAAATCCAATCTAATCCAATCGAATCTAATCTAATCTTATCTAATCTTATCTATCTATCTATCTAGCCATCTAGCTATCTATCTATCTACCTATCAATCAATCAATCAATCTATCTATCTATCTATCTAATATAAATCTTAATCTAATCTAATCTAATCTTAATTTCTAATCTTAAGCTTAACCTTAATCTTAATCTAAATCTAAATCTAATCTAATCTAATCCAAATCTAAATCTAATCTAATCTAAATCTAAATCTAATCTAATCCAAATTTAAATCTAATCTAATCTAATCTAAATCTAATCTAATCTAAATCTAATCTAATCCAATCTAATCTAATCTTATCTAATCTTATCTATCTATCTATCTATCTAGCCATCTAGCTATCTATCTATCTATCAATCAATCAATCTATCTATCTATCTATCTAATCTTAATCTTAATCTTAATCTTAATCTTAATCTAATCTTAATCTTAATTTCTAATCTTAATCTTAATCTTAATCTAAATCTAATCTAATCTAATCCAAATCTAATTTAATCCAAATCTAATCTAATCTAAATCTAAATCTAATCTAATCTAAATCTAATCTAATCCAATCGAATCTAATCTAATTTTATCTAATCTTATCTATCTAGCCATCTAGCTATCTATCTATCTATCTATCTATCTAATTCTATCTATCTAATTCTATCTATCTAATTCTATCTATCTAATTCTATCTAATTCTATCTATCTAATTCTATCTATCTAATTCTATCTATCTAATTCTATCTATCTATAAATAAAGAAACATATATCGCTAGGGGGCTGACGTTTGGCCGAAACCCACGGAATTCCATGCGGGACTGCCATCTGATGTGTTGTTTCCGTTTTGTTTTTCGCACACTGCAAGCACGCAAAATATTGATATTTCCTGCGTCTCATGGCACTTTTGCGCTTACCTAAGACGGTGCCAAAATCACCTTTTGAACCGTATCTTAAAGATATCCTCCGACATTTTGCAATGTTTCGAGCCGTTAACTGAGACCTCAACAAACCGCAAGATTTTGAAAGAACACCAAAATAACTTATCCCTAAATAAACCCTAAACAAACCCTAAACCAACCCTAAATCAACCATAAATAAACTTAAATAGACATAAATAGATCCTAAAACAACCGTGAGCAAACCCTAGAACAACCCTAAATAGCACGACAATTAACTAAACAAACCCCAAAGAAAATCTAAACCAACCCCTAAGTAAGCCCTTGAAAAATCTGAAATATATCCTGAACAAATCAGAGCGTAACTAACCCCCAAATGAAACTTTGGGCGAACATCCGCCCCGGAGGGAAAACACGAACATACATACATACATGCATGCATGCATGCACGCATACATACCTACATACCTACATACCTACATACCTACATACCTACATACCTACATACCTACATACCTACATACCTACATACCTACATACCTACATACCTACCTACATGCATGCATGCATGCATGCATACATACATACATAAATACATACATACATACATACATACATAAATACATACATACATACATACATACACACACATACACACACACATATATATATATGCATATATTATATTATATGGATATATTTGCAATGAGTTGATAGCTGTGATGGTGACAGTGCACCTGGCATCCAGGACTGCTGGCCTCGTGCTGTTCAAGCACACCATCCGACTGCACAAGCGGTTTGGCACCGACACCGCCTTCCAAGCAGGGAATATCAAGGATGCGATTGAACGAGGTCGAAACTATTTTGGAAAAGGCACCAGTGCTGATGACGACAAAGCTTTGCAAGGCATGTCACGAACTGCTTTGAATCAAGTTCAGAACTCATCTCAGAAGGAGCGCATGTCAAAGCATAAGGCCAGAGAATCTAAGCCTCCCAGTGTGTCGGATTTTGAAGCTGTATCAGAAGAGCTCTACTTGGCTTCTGCTCGCTACACCACCAAAGGGGTGAAAATCACAGAGAGCTTTGAGGGACATGAAGCTGTGGACCGAGCACGGGCAGCTTTGAAGAAGGACCTCAACGTGTTGCAGGAGGATGAAAGCAGCACTGCAAATGACACGGAGAACTCGCAAGCATTGGGAAACCATGAGCTCTTTGAGCTTGGAAGTCCCAGTGGTGCTTTGGTCGGCTTCAGCGTCAGGGGCCAACTCTCAAATGCCGTGATGCAATTGAGTCTTCGTTTGCCTTATGGAAGCTGTCGTAGTCTTATTTTTTGTATGACTCTGTCACATCCTTAGGCCGCTTGGATATTGAACCAAACATATCCAAGAACGGAGACCCTTAGCTGCCAACCGCTCCTAACGTACCCCATTCGCACCCAATTGCATCTGCCTCTTGAGGAGAGTGAACATGAAGTTTGGTCCTCTAGATTCCCCCACGAAGACCATTGACCTGTTGAATTTGGTGGATCATCTTCGGGTGGTCTTGGCTGCCATTCCCTTCGTCTCGCAGGCGGGAACGGAGACCTGCATCGTCTTGGGAATCAAGAATGAACCGGGTTCGTCCTGGCAGGATTTTTTTTCCTGACCCTGTGTCCGAAAAAATTATCCCTCTAGGAAACTTATTCAGCCCCAACTTTGGTATTCTCAAAGTCCAGGGGGGTTGTCCCATGGAGAAATATTCAGCAACCAAAGAAAAGTGTGGAGTTTCTCGGAGCGGAGTTTGTTGGAGACTTGCAAAGGGATAAACAGGACCTTGGCCACTGGAACTTTATCTGGAGATGTTTGCCTGTATGGTCCCAAAATTGATTCTGGATATTTTTTGTGTACCATGTACGCCTGGGGGGTGTGCCCTTTTTTGGGAATGCAAATTTATTCCGAAAAAAACTTGGCCCCAAGAAATTTATCCGGGATAAATTTGGGTACAACCCCCCGTAGGCACCACACACAGGGATAAAGATGTTGCGCTGTATGGCTGCGTGACAAAGATGCCACGCAATCCCACTCATATCTTATCAGTCTTATTAAGTCCTATCATATCTATTAATATCTTTCTAAATATATTTATACCGTCATCCAATCTTACAATATCTTCCAATCTTCCAACATTTTCGCGGGAAAATATGCCCTCCCTTTCTCAACTGGCTCTGTGTGAGGCCTCGAAGCAAAAAGCCATTGATTCCATGACCAGCACCAATATTGAGACTCAGATCCCTGCCACCGACGTCAAAGCCAACTTGCCCTTGGAGAACGGCTGGCTAGCGTATGGCAATGCCTTTGGCTCACCCTTCTACCGCTTGAAGGATGGAATTTGTTCGCTCCAGGGCCTCATCTCCGGTGGAACCTGGGGTCGCTTGGGCACCCTGCCTGCGGATGCTTTGATGAAATATGATGAAACTGCATGTGCCGGCAGGTGAAACACGGTGAAACCGGCAAAACCGGCGAAACCCTGCTTTTTACTTTTCCTTTCTTAGATCCCCCGAAAGATCTGGAAAGAATTTTCAAGGTCCACAGGGTGCTTCAGTCATGCATCAGGTCATTCGCATCACCATCGATCCATTGCATTCCATTGCGATCTGAGCTATTCCAAGATGTTTGCATCGAACTGAGGAGTGTCGACCTGGCAAAAAAATGATCTTCAGTGCTCTTGTGCATGGTGCCAGTGCCCGGCTTGACGTGACGGCGGAAGGGAGAGTCAATTGGGCTGGGGGCAGCAGCAGCAGCTGGATCACTTTGAGCAATACACTCTTTGTTCCAGGCAAATTCCGGGAGATCGGATGTCAAAAAGGTTTCCAGATTTTATTACTGATAGAAAGGATCTGTTAGTTTGTTTTTGATGTCATCTCTTGAGAGAGCTGCGTTTTATGCAGCTCTTTGGCCCAGAGTGGTGTGTCATGGGCGGGTCAGATCTAGGGAAGGGAAACTTGAGCGTTGAAAATTGCAAATCGTTCTTATGACATCAAGAACTCAATGCTCCTTTTCACACCTTGCTGGCTCGATCTCTTGTGAGACAGCTGCGTTTTATGCAGCTCTTTGGCCAAACTCCCAGTCAACCATCATCACCACAGTCTGGGCCACGTGTTCTCTGGGATACAACCATTCTTGAAGTAGATGGCTTTCTCGAGGATAGCAGGAAATCTTTTGCAAAGGAGGGCAATGCGGCTCACCGACTCTTCGGTCATCTTGTGCACAAACGTTGCTACTGTGGCCTCCTGCAAATAAATCTCGAGTACCTTGGCTGAAACCCATCTACCTTTTCGACGCACAAACTCCTGCGTCCTCTGTCACCTGCAGCCAATGGGTTGCACCACCGGGTCGCAATGAAGCGAGGGTGTAGATGAAACCATTTGAACCATCTCTTGTACAAAGTCCTATTGCAGCTTGGAGCGCGTTGAACCTCTTTCGCAGTGTAGCCGGGGAAAGGTGCCACAACCTCTCTGTAGGGGCTGATCTTTTGTAGACAGCCTCAATTAGCTGCACAATGTCAGTTGGTTCAATCTTCTGATTTTCAGCAGGACGCAAAGAAAACATGGTGCTGCGTCGCATGGCAATACCAAATCCTGTCTGCATGCTGAAACAACTTCTCCGATTCTCATAACGCCAGCCCAAGAGATTGCAATGATGCAGGCCTCTCGAGCCCAGCCCCAAAGAAGGGCAAGCCCACATAGCGCCAGCATCACTGATAGCGGCATGGCACTGTGGTGCTCATGCGGCTCATCAACTGCCCAATTGAAGGCCAAATCCCAAGCTGCAGCGACCTGACGCCTTAGTGCTGGTCGTCTGCTCGTCACAGCGTTGATCGTTTCAGAGAACCTGCCATATGACTTTCCTGCTGCGTAGTCCTTCCCATACGAGCTCTGGGTCAAGAGCTCGGGTGTCCAGAAGGTCCTCACGTGTTGTCCTGAGGTTTGCAGCAATCCATTCATCGAAGGCACTGAGCAGTTGAACTCTCCTGTCACGAGTGCTCTGCAGAACAATCCTGTCGGTTTGCAGAACATTTCCACCTCTTCGACCAGCCTGGCTAATTTCATCGCGATTGTCAGGTGTCAGTGGCATGGCTCCGCACGGATGAAACGCGCCCCAAAAGGCTACAGCATGAAATTGGGCCCCATAATGATTACCATTATTAAGAAGTCCAAATTTCCCAAGGGGTGAGAGGAGGATGAGTGGCTTGAGGAGTGAAAGTCCGAAAGTCCAGATGAGGGCAAGGAGAAGCCCGACAGACACGCAGGAAAGACAGCAAATTCCAAAGGCCTGCCAGACCCCAGGGAACGAGGGCATTCCATGAGACCAAGTCTCGGCAGCTTCAACAGGGCAAGAGCATATGACGACCAAGAGGTAGAGCCGAATCCAGTTGGCTGCCGCCCGAGAGAACTGATGAGCATGGAGAGCACTGATCTTGGAAGAAGTCATACAGTCCAAAATGGAGACTTCGGCTGGTCGAGGGAGTTCAGAGTCACGGGAAGGAGCCTCGGCAGTGTTGAGCCGAGTGGGAGCAAATCCATAGGAAGGGTGGATGTTGCCGGAGATCTGGTAGCTGCAGGATCGAAGCAAGGATGCTGAGGATCTTCCCTTAGCATGTGCACCTTTTGCGACCCGTGAGTCAAGAAGGGCGCAAAACCTCCTGTCTCCACCTTGTCGTACAAGCTCCTTCTCAAGACTGACAAAGGAGCGACTCTCAAGGACATTGATATGCCCCGGGCAGTTCCAGTTCCAGGCAGCTCCAGTTTCCCACCCAGGTTGGAGGAGGATGTCATTGATGACTACGCTCTCATGGCATGGCCTGGTGTCCTTGCCCTCGGTAGGTTGGGTCTGCAAGGCAGCTTTGATCTGGCGAGCAATGTGCATGGCGAGGTCATGCGAGGTCAGGGTGGTAGACAGCGCTGGCTTTAGTGAATTTGCCTTCGACCTTCACATGGATATGTCCGCCAGGGCATGGGACGTTCAGCGGAGTCATGTCAAGTCCAAACCCAAGGAGTCTGAAGAGCTTGTTGTGGATGGACCCAAAGGCACAAGAGTGGATGATGGCCTCCTCAAAGCCCAAGCTGAGCAAGTACTTCCAAAAGCGTAACCAAGCCATCTTCGAAAGACGAAGCTGCTCCAGCAGGGCAATGACGAGCTCGCGCCAGCAAAACCAAAGGATGGCCAGACACCGGAAAGCCAGCAGGTTGCCGAGCCATGTCTTCGGATCCTTTCTATCAAAACCAAGAGGGTTGTCGTAGGACCGCACTGCCGGATGCTGAGCTGGCGAGAAAGTTGTGCAAGGAGGTTCACAGACGACGCTACGAAAGCGTCTTTCCTGGATCATCTGGAAAATCCAATTCAGGAGCTTCGGGTTGCTCATGTCATGGTGAGGACTGCTGGACAAATCAATGGGTGAGCATACCCTAAGCCCAAGCTCGGCTGCTGCCTTTGAAAGAGTCCCAGAGCCACCACAGATTTCAACAAGGTCGAAGTGAAAGTCCAAGACCTTGGGTGGAGATGTGAAGTCCATCATCATCTGCGTCAAATCCAAGTCCACGCAGCTGAGAGCGGGCTGGAGGGTCCAGCATAGTATAGGCTCCCTTCCTGTCTCCACCTAGCCAAAGGGTTGAAGAGAGGTCATCACCTATGAACTTCTTGGTGAAGGCCCCCTTGGCATTCGAAGCATCGGTGGCACAGAAATGTCAGTGACAGCGATGATCCCGAAGATGCTCGCTAAGACGAGTTCTTCAGCGGTGTTGCGATCGAGGTGGCAGACTTCATCAGCATCCTCGGCACTCCTGTTGCTAAATCCAAAGGGTCGAGCGAGGATGCACCCAAAGCAGCGCCGGTACATGAAGACAGAAATCCAATTGCCGGCAAGTCGAGCCGCTAGGGTTCTGGAGATGAGAGGAAGGGCTGCAGCTCGGAGGGAGAGTGCTGCGATCGCAATTCTCTTTGCGAGTGGAGCTCCAACTGTTACAAGACCAACACTTCTAACCTTGGTTGTAGAAGTAACTTCAGCACCAATGACCTTGAACTCCTCAGCTCCTTTGATGGTCTTCTCGTCAGACCCAAAAACCTGGGATTCTCTGTAGATACTCTCGGCAGTTGTAAGTCGATGGACAGAAGCTGAAGCCACAGGATCTGAGTCAACCTTCTCGCAGGATATGGAGAAGTAGTCATCGATGACTATAGGCCTTGCCACACAGGTCCCTTTGGAATGGGCTTGTGCGCCAGCAGAATCTCTTCCTCAACAAGAAGACCACCCCGACGTAAAAGCTCAGAGTGACTTTCAAGGGCAAACTCAACTCCAAGATGATCCCCCTGGAACAGGCTCTTGAATCCACAGAAGACCTCGGAAATGTCCTTCTCACGGATTGATTTTCGTGTGGAAGTCCATATCTGTCACTGTGAAGGGTCCTGGAGAACTTCTGGCCTGCAGAGGAGATCATGGAGGTTTGTGAGGGCTCGCTCTCCGGTTCTGCTTGGTGGTAGAAGTCCTTTCTGTCGGAGGCTGATCCAACCAAGGTATGACCACGTGGGCAATGCAAGTATGCTATACTGCTACCCGCAGGGAGCTGTGCAGAAGGCCCACGAGGATGATACTCAGAGGAGTTGATTCATCTGCGATCTCCAATCTGTCGATCAACTTGGTCTGACTTGTGAGCATTGAATACCCTGCAGGAAAGTCCAAGAGGGTGTTGATGGGGGAACATAGCAAGGAGACCCTTGCTGTCCCAAAGTCTTGCAAGTCGGAGGCATTCTGCGGCATCTTCATGCTTGAAGTCGGGACCAGAAGCTCGTGAATCTTCATGGTGGAGTAGAATAGCTGGGTCCTGGAAAGGCAGCCACAGGATGCTCTCAAGGTATTCTTGCATGTCCCAAGCTCCGCCCCCAGAAAGCTTCAGCCTGCTGGCATCAAGCGACCTGTATGGGTGGACCGGAGAGAAGGGCTTTGTGACTCTAAACTTGTGCTCCTCTTTGATCTTCCCAGCGGTCTGTGGCTTCCCAACAGCACTCTCAGAGGCACCACAGTAGTCAAACTTGAACGCGGGGTCAGAGCTGGTAAAGTGCTCTAGCTCAATCAACTTTGCAATGAATTCAAAACCTGATCTTCCCGGAGGCAGAGGAAAGCCCCCGGGCTTCTCACACGCATCAAAAGCGCCTGCAGCAGTTGGTATGCGGCTTTCTGTGCCATGTTTGGGCGCTTCCCAAGAGTGGCTAAAGGTGCCAATCTCATACCATTGTGGATATAGTTCAAGGCAACGACAAGAACATGCAAGGCCCTTTTCAGACAAAGCTTCCTCCACTGCTTGGCATTGAGCTTGGGGACCCTCTGCTTCTGGAACAGTCCAACGATGGGTATGGGCAGAGGGGAGATCGCGGTAGCTGTGCTGTCGCCACAACGCTTGGTGTGAAAAGACATGGCAAGGAACGTGGAAAACCTAGTCCTGGAACGTAGAATGCTTCTAGGGAGGGAGGCCAAAAAGGTCTGAAAGTCAATGCAAGCCTCAAGCTCCTGTTCATCTGAGCTCTTTGCTATGCCTCCTCCTCCGCATTCTGGGTCGCAGCCGCTTTTGCTTTTGCTGCTCCCCCTTCCGGCCCGCTTGGTGTTGCACTTGTCCCCCCTTGGTCGGTGTTGCTCTGCCGGTTGTTGGTTGCCTCTGCCCGTCTGCTGCTGATGACATCCAACTCCTTCAGATACTGCAGGGCTGTCGTTACCCATCGTTGGCTGGCCGTTGGAGCGAAGGGTCTGGGGTTGGCCCCAGCTGCAAGAGACCGACCCGAGAACAGGGTCTGTGGTGGGTCCTCCACCAAAGCCAGGAGGAGACTAGGCAAACGAACAACAGGCTCAAGGCATCTTTGGCTGCCGGCAGATTGTCCTCTAACGTTCTGGAAGAAGACCCCTTTGTGGGCAGCAAGTTCGCCCTGCAGCTTTGCTCTGCCCATCGAGCCCCTGCTGGAGATGGAGGCCGAAGAAGATGCCATGTCCTGCAGCGGGTCTCCCGGGTTGCACGCTATTTGATTCACAAGGGCCTGAGGGCTTGACTCTGGGCCAGAACTGCCTTTGCAAGGTCTGATTGATCTCCTCTCAGGTCCTCCGCAATCTCTGCAGGGCCGGAGGAGGCATCGATTTCACCAGGCCCCCCAAATTCGAGGGCGCAGACCCATCCATAGCTAAGTTGCCAAGTGGCATTCTCAATGCTGATGCCCGATCTGGTCCCCTGGCTGTCCCGGCTTTGATCGCTGCAGTCCGCTGCGCCAAATCGTGCAGCTGGTTGGAGAGGGCTGGAAGAGCCTGAGTGATCTGCTGCAAAGACTCCGCCAACGTGGCAACCGTGATCTTCCTCTTTGCTGAAGACTTTGGTACCCTTCCTCCAGGAGTAGCCCCACCGGGAGCTGCCTTTCGTTTGCTGAGAGGAGGTGGCTCTGTCTCGTCTGCTGAGTAAAACTGGAGCCTGTCTGATGTCTCCATGCTGGAGGCCCATGAAAGCACCTTTGAAACCAACTCTGACGGAAGTGGACCCAGGTGGTGTTCAAGACGTCGAAGGCCATGGTGTCTGCGAGGTCTCCCCAATTGTTCAAAGACGTCAAATCACCCCAACATTGAAATCCACCAGAAGAGTTGTGATGGCTTCCCCAGGAACTGGTTCTGGCTCCTGCGCAATGGCGTCTTCGTCCACGGCAGCAGCTTGTGCAAGAAGTCGGGTATGGGGGCCAACCAAAGCCAGTGGCTCTGCATGCATGCCGGTCTCTAGTACTTGGCCTAGGAGAGCCAATTCTGGTAGGGCAAGTAAAAGTCCATCGTTTAGGGTGCTGCCATTTGCTTGCGTTCCGTGCCCCATCGATGCCAAGTCCAGCACATAGGGCTGAAACCCGACCGGGCCCAATTCTGCAAAAAGTGGCAGCACATCTTCCTGTCCATCTTCTCCAAGCTGTTGCAACTCTATCTCTGCCATGTCTACTGCGGGAAGGTGACGTTTGAAAATCCAGCACCCGCCAAGTAGATCTGGGCCTCAGCCTTGGAAGGGCATGCGGCCCAAGGCACCCAGAGTGGGAGACAAGGGGGAGACAAGTGTAAACTCACGCGACCCAAGGCACCCAGAGTGGGAGACAAGGGGGAGACAAGTGTAAACTCATGCGGCCCAAGGCACCCAGAGTGGCAGACAAGTGTGGCAGACAAGTGTAAACTCATGCGGCCCAAGGCACGCAGAGTGGGAGACAAGTGGAAGACAAGTGTAAACTCATGCGGCCCAAGGCACGCAGAGTGGGAGACACGGGGGAGACAAGTGTAAACTCATGCGGCCCAAGGCACCCAGAGTGGGATGCAAGCCCGGAGAGAGGCAAAATCATGCGGCCCAGGGATGCAACCCTTTGAAAGGAGTAAGAACCCCATACAGGCAAGCCTGTTTGGGGAAAAAGTAACATGACATAGGACCTCTGCAATTGTTTGGGCTCTCCAAGATGCACAACATGTCCTCTGCAAACCCGACGTTCGCTCACACCCAAATAACACACCCAAACAGTATCATATACTTGTCACCAGAGGACGAATGAAAACACATGCTATACGCAGCGATTTTGACTTAAGGTTTTTAGGATTTAGGGTTTCAATTTACGGTTTAGGGTTTTCGGGTTTTAGGGGTTGTTCTTATTTTGTTGGCCATTTGTTGATAGCCACGGTTGGCAGGAAGCACTGGCTGGCCGGTGCCATTAGTCAACGGTTGGGCTGCATACGGTGGAGAGCCTTTGATGGCAAGATGTAGGGCTCACGGGTTGCCAGGGGATGCTAGGGGATGGGGGTCAAAATTGTAGACCCTTTTGCAAACCAATTGGACGTTTAGACATATCGTCAACCTCTTTGAAGACATGCATAGAATCAGGCGCACAATTTTGGGCTGGTGCCCTAGACATCCCTAGACCCTCGACCCTGGCGGATTCCACGGATGGATTTGTCCCAGGCTTTTGGCGTTCCCTCCTACACGGTGAAAGGGCCCATCTGCATTGTCGACGGCCTCGTGTCAGGTGGATGTAGCTATGGATGAAATTCGCACTATTTCGCACTGAGTATCGCTGAGTTAAAGTATGCTACAATAGTTGATTGTGTGAGCATCATGAATAGGCAGACAACGCATGCAGACATCCAGAAAGTGGTTGGTGCACCCACAGGGGCTTAATACATTTTGAGATGCATTAAATCGTTCTGAGCTGCCTCGAAGAGGCAGGATGATGGCAGAAATTGCAACCGTGTCATCACACTCATCCTGTGTCACTTTCCGAAGGTGGCACTTGGGGTCACATTGCTACACTCCCAGAGGAATGCCGACCGGTTTCGACGCAACTTTTCAACGCGAATCTTGGCTGATGCGGCTCATGTGATTCTGCAATTGATTATACCAGCGTTGACCCCAAACAGATGTAGAAATTTTCAATTATAGTGTACATGCGAACCAAGGAACCCGAATGGGAGACAAGTGTGGGAGACAAATGTGGGAGACAAGTGGGAGACAAGTGTAAACTCAGCCCAAAGAAACCAGAGTGGGAGACAAGTGTGGGAAACAAAAGTGGGAGACAAGTGTGGGAGACAAGTGTAAACTCATGCGCTCCCAGACATCCAGAGTGGCAGATACGTGTGGGAGACAAGTGGGAGACAAGTGTAAAATCAT
>Ga0126342_10013430_pt1 | contig 14514 bp, 17 predicted proteins | sample Cyp1metagenome_FD_92528 | JGI IMG/M metagenome (GOLD analysis project Ga0126342, IMG submission 92528) | Coral microbial communities from Lord Howe Island, Old Settlement Bay, Australia - Cyphastrea 1 metagenome | ecosystem: Host-associated > Invertebrates > Cnidaria > Coral ... | reverse complement strand
AGTTCACAACATCAAGTTCCTAAGACATGGGTCAAACAACATCCAAAAACACCAAAAACCACAAAAACAAACGAAAATTCATCTCCAAGCTCTTCCATGCACAAACTGGTTCCATTTGGTTCCGAATTGGTTCCTACCTGGTTCCTATAGGTTCCTATGGGTTCTATAGTTCACAGATCGATTCCTACAAACTTAAAATGGTTACCTAACTGTTCACATGCACATGCATTGTTGCAATGAGAACAAGACGCTGAGAGGTGAAGTCAATGAAATGGAGAATCAAATCGCCGAGCTGCAAAGAGGCCAGAAACTATTGGAGAGCCAGGATGACATTCTGTCTGACCAAGCCGATTCATTACATTACGGCCTGGTAATGCTCGGAGGATATACGATTCATTCAGAATTGACACCAGATCAAAGACAACACATGTTCACAATCGAGAGAGCAAACTTGGTAGCAGCTCGCACTATGGGGGCGAACAGATACATGTCAACTGTGATGCAACAGAGTCGAGGCGTGGCATATGGAGATGATACTGATATGGCCGATGATGCCGCCAGGTCATCTCAGGCAAGGGGTGAAGGTGCAGAATCAGAAGCACCAACCTTCGACCCAGCAGTGCCCGTTTTCGAAACGCCTGGTGAGTTGACACAGGTTCATGAGACACTTCGACAAGAGCTGAATTCTTTTCTTGCCAGAGAGAATTGGGAAGAAGCAGCTGAGATTCAAAGGTGTATCATGATGGTCCTGGACAGTCTTAACACTGGACAGCCCCTGGAGCGAGCGGCAAGAATTAGGTTATACCAACAACTTGGAGATCGATTGGAGCATGTAGCTGCTGATCGCCAAAGAGTGAGCAATGAAGCTCTGATTGCAGAACGTTTTCAGGGCTATGCCAATCAATTGAGGGAAAACGCATTTGCTGGATGACAGAGAGATTCGATTTCTTTTGCATGGACAAAGGTGTCATGTGCAGCGGCGGTGAAAGAAATCATTTTGGAAGAGTGGATTCGGCAGTTGAAACTTGCCAATCCAAGGAGGAGTGCAAAACTTTTAGGTCAGTGCTTCTCAGTTCCATTTGCCCTGCATGACCACTGCACAAGGATGACACTCAGCACAAATCGAGAAGTGTGAACTCATGGGAATTTACAACGACAATCATTGTAGGACGTGTGAAATCACATGGACATTAGTGGCATGCACAAACTTGTGTATGACTGTTGAGGCCCAGGTTCAAAAAGACAGCTCGCCGTGCGCCGTTTTGTTTGCACATTTGTTGAACTGAGTTTTTCACATTTCAGATTTTCGGCGAACCGAGAATTCAGACGCAAAGTTTTTGACGAAACTTTTTCCGCGTGACGTATGACGTTTTGAAATATATTTGTATATATACATAAAAAATGTATACACACGTCAGTAGTTTAGTTTGCATGAGGGTTTCGTGGTGTCTTGGGTTCAGCCGGTTTCTGAGGGTTCAAATACATGGACATGTAATGTGAATCTATCCTCCATACTTAGGCCCCGCGACTCAAAAAGGATTGCCCGTTGTGCTTCGCATGACTTTATGTTCACATACACCCAATAGATTGGATGTGAATGATGTGGACCCACGGGAGAGTCAAACTGATGAAATACGTCGAATATGTTTCTCGAGATTGAATTGAGACACGAGGTTGTCCAACTCCTTCACAATGTGAGTCCAACCGAGGACGCAAACAACTGGACTTCCCAGCAGCTTTGCGACATGTTCAAAAAAATCAAAGTTTGATGCAAAACAACTAGATCATGGGGTTTTCAACACTACAGAGATAAACAACAGAGCAATGGTGGCAGTGTCAGTTGAGTCTTGTTTGGTGAAGATCTGGCCAGTTGCAGGGATTTTGCCATGAGATGTCGCCGTGTCTATGTTTGATCCACTATGGTATGTTGATTGAACATCTTGAAACGAAGGGTTGCAGGGGACTCCAGGTGTGGAGATGCATTGTTTTGACACATGTTGCACATTCCGCAGCTGTGTCAAACTTGACTTGTAGTCTGCTCTCTTTGCAAACCCTCACAAACCAGTGCTGGATGGCTCCAGTGCAGTCAGGGCTGGGTCCTCAGATTTGAAGTCGTTGCATGTCCTTGACGTAGGATCCAAAAACTTGAAACGCTGGGATTATGATTGCGACCTTTAGTCACTTTAGTCTGATATGTTTGATATGCAAAACCAAATTGAGTGATTGACTTTGGATTCTGCCATTACCGTTGCGAGGTCCCACCATTTTTGTTCTAGAACAGATCCACGGCTGAATCTGCGCCAGGCTGTACAGAGCTACACATGTGGAGGCGTATCACTTTCCGAAGACAGGGGAGAAACTCGGCAGCAATTTTTGGGAGGACAAACCTTCTGAATCTGAAACAGAGTAGTTCAATGTAATTTATATCGTTTGCATCGATCTGTTGTGTTTCGGGTATATCGACATTGTTCCGTTTCTGTTTGGTGGGATAGATTGCCACCTCGTTGTGGGTTCTTCCAGTGCCACTTGGCATCTCAGGAATCCTTTTGGAATCAAGTTCCCAGGCGTCGTGGACAGCGAATTCCTGGCAGTTCATTCTTACCTGAGACAATGGGAAAGTCAGTGGAAACGATGGAGTCCAAATATCTTTGGTTGATTATCACAGCAACTGCCCACTACAAATCTCGACAGTGTATCTTCAAGCCATGAAATTCTCGCAAGATGCTGCCAACGAAATTTGGCCTGCCCCCGTTTAGGGATATGACGCGGGATCGTGGGGTGCCAGCCATGACTCCTGTGGCATGGCCTTTGTGACAGGAGACGCTTCATCCAATTCCTCGCCAGAGGGCTACAAAGGCGGAGGCGGGTTGTGGGGTGTGAGAGTTTCCGTCGTGATGAGCGCAATTGAATTGCAGACATGAGTATCTTATGGGAAAGATGGAACATGTAGAATATCTGCAACTTGAACTGAAACAAATGAAAAGGATTGGACAGGTTTGAACATTGAAAAGGATTGAGATAAGGAAACAGGACAGTAGCCAGAGGTGAAAAGTGCAGACAGATGGAGAGCTGGCCTTCCTAGCAGTCCCGCAATGCTGGTAGCATGGTTTCGGCAACCCATTGATGCCAGGCACTTTGCGAGATTCCAGGAGAGACAAAAAGTACATCGAAGTTCGCATTGATAAGGTGATTGCCCGATTGCCCCAACGCCGACTGTGCACTCTTTTGTTGCTCAAGATTTAGAGAGAATGATGTCACCAGACATGGGGAAGAAACTGCCTTAGGGAATTCACCGCAGACGTTCTTGATTTGGTGGCTTTGAGTGATTACCGCCCAGGCGAATGAGATTCTTGGCATGGTTCTGCCCTTGGTACATGGGTCTCACCCAGGTTGGAAAACATCAGGGAATGCAAGACTTGGACTTTTTTGCCAAGAAACACCTGGATGCTTTTAGAAAGGAGTGAATCAAGGAAACCCAGTGTTTCTGCACTATCCTTTCTTTCAAGAATGAAGGAGTGCCACAACAAGCAAACTGTTGATGTTACGCCCATGGATGTCACAGTGTCACAACGAAAGCAACACTCTGGTAGTCAATGATTGCTGTTAATGCCTACCAGCGCCAAAGTAACATATATATATATATGTGTTTACATAATATATATGTATATATATATATATGTGTGTTTACATAATATATATATATATATATATATGTGTTTACATAATATATATATATATATATATGTGTTTACATAATATATATATATGTGTTTACATAATATATGTATATGTAAATATGTAAATATGTAAATATGTAAATATATATTTATATACATGTGCATATATGCATATATATATACACATATGCATGCTTATATATATATATGCACACATATATATATATTTAATATAGTTGATAAATATAGAGTATTAGATATTTATGTTAAAGATCAATTTCACGTTTGCCACCCATCGTGGAGAGATGCCCCACGCCTAGCACATAAAACCCTCAGACCGACTCAGACCTGTCTCCAAGGATAACTTCAGTTTGCACCCTTTCTGCGTCAAAACCTCAAAGGCTTCAGGAGTTCAGTGCCGCATTTTCTCCATTTGGAAAGTCCAGACTGATCACAGATTCAGCAGATCATCCTAGAAGGGCTCAATTTCAGGAAACCCGTGAAATGTCAAGAACCCCCCAGGGAAAACCATGACACCAGCTACGCTTCCCATGCAAAAGTTGCGTCTCTTGGTAAGGTGAGCGCCTACTATCCAGGCCACGGGGTTGAGGAAAAAGAACAATAGTTTGCATAGGAAAAAAGTCGCATTTTTTTCTGCAATATGCAAGGAGTTGATAGAACATGATGGAATATGACCAAAAAATATGATAGAATATTCCAACTAAACAATCACACAATCAGGTATATATTTCTTTTTGGTTGCTGATGGCTGATGGTTGCCCAGATCCAAGTGATTGAATCAAGCCCATGATGCCAGGAGAATCAGACGAAGTCATCAATGCGAGGAAAACAAAGATGGTTCCTGCGAAGAAGAGCGCACCGGGCTCGCGCCGGGAGGAGAGCACTGAGTTCACGGGTGGCATCTTGCCTGGTTTCGACAGGAATTCCTCTTAAAGTCTTACAGGGGTACAGAAAATGGAGTCAGTCACCCAGAAGAGTTGCAATCTCTTCTCAGCTGTCATGATCCTGCACATTTGGGCATTGGAACATTTCAAGGTGCTCTGTTTCCAAACTTGATGGACAATCAACAATCAACATGTACGGAAGTCCACACTCGAAGACGTTCTTTCACTTCTCAAATTCCCGCGGCCGCGATGCCTACTGCTCGCAGGACTGTTTTTTTTTTGAGACAATTCGCGTGCCCTACAACCCAAGGTGTTTCTGGCGGTTGGAAAACTAGACAAGAATCACTGCAACACAGAAGGCTTGAGAATATCTGGCAATTTTTTTTCGCCAAAATGATGGCGATCCATGCACTTGCTTGCTCTTGTCACATTGGGGAGTATGTTGTGCTTGAGGCAACAGCTCTTGCACGTGGAAATATTTGAGGTCCAAGTTCCGCTGCAGATGGAGCTGGAAGACGAGTGGGTCGGAAGGCTGAGGGCCACTGTGCTCAATCGTTAGCCTTCAAAAAGTAGCTGTTGAGTGGTGATGAATTTGATTTCCAATCAGCTGATAAATAGTCACAAACAGAGAGGATCCAGAATCCGGGATCCTTTTTCCATTGTAGTCTTGATGGGAAGCCTTCCATTTCCGATCCTTGAATCGGTGACGTGTTGTAGACTTGGAGGAGCTCTGTTCAAAACAGTGGAATTTCAAGAATGATTGATGATGGTGATGAAGATGATGAAGTTGAAGATGGTGATGATGATGATGGCTACCTGGGGAGTGGCAGCGTGAACGCCAGGGCGACTGTGCAGTTGGCGGATCCCAAAGTGAATCAGCCGGCAGAGTATGAACTGACACGCGGCCCTTTGGAGTACGGGGGCACGTGGGCTCCTTACGGATGAACAGCTTTTGGTTGTGACAGTTGCTGTCAGAGTGGGTCCACAGAGCGAGGCTCTGAAACATTCTGAAACATTTTGTGTCCAGATGTTCCTTGCTGTTTCTTTGTGTTCCTGTGTTTCCAGATGACATTCAGAGTGCTGAAATGATTTGATATGAACTGATTGTGTTGGATCAGGGTGACGGTGAGTGTGAAGCTCCCTCCTCCAGAGGCTCTGCGGTGCTTTTGTTATGTAGGAAGCAATTGGGTGTAAGGTTTCGTCAATAGAATCCTGGAATCATCTTGTTGGGATTGAGTCACTGGGATAAAACCTGCAGCTCGGATTCTATGATTCTTTTTGATGGCACTGTGGCAAGACGAAGGAATTAACCTTTTCATAGAGAAAATGGCGGGTTTATGCTCAAGACCATGACCAAAACGCATCCGAAGCTCAGGTTGAAACTCATCCACTGCCCGAGCTGCGGGAGTTTCCAGAACCAGTCTCTCCACGTCACTCGGCTCGCGGATGAGTGCACGTGGTTGTTGAATTCGAAGCTTTTGGGAAGCCGGATCAAGCAATGGGTTGCATACCAAGAGATGTGTGCATTTTGTATTGCTCTGTAGCTTCTGCAATGTGGCTGGGAAGTAGGCGTCTTCGCAAAAAACATCACCGCAGAAGCAACTTTCTTTGTGCAAAAGCATTGGTGCAGATACTTTACCGCTCTCTTTGAAATTGCCTTGGCTAATTGGGGCAAAGGACACGTTTGTGGACGTTCTTTTCTACAGCTCTATTTGAACTTTCCTTCTCCCATTTGAATCATTTGGGCAAAGGGCGCGTACACTTTACACTTTCTATTTGACCCACTTCACGTGCATTTGACTGCATCGACTGCTAGCACTGAATTGCAAGCTTTCGGGAAGTTGAAGAATGCAGTATGTGTTGGATGAAAGTGATCTAATATGAATTGACACCACAAAATCTGGTTGAATGGCACGAGGTAAGAGTTCTTGCCGTAGCGGGCTATCATCCATGGTCCAATCCCTCAGGTAGGCCATGCGAGTCTTAATTCACACGGTTCTCATCGCTCCATTCACACGAGCGTTGCTGTTCCCGAGGCCAATACGTCAAATCCAAAGCGATGGACGCAGGTCTCCTGCCTTGCAGAGTTTTGGCCTTCACATCAGAAAGTCGTTGCTGTCAGCTGCAACACACAAATCCAAGTGACATCGTTTCCGAGAATTCGCAGGAACAAGAGGCATGTTCACGTGAAACATCATAAACATGCAAAAACCTTAAAGGGTTCCGCATGGCTTCTGGTCTGCCTTTTAAGCAAGTTCTTGCTCCTTCAGTTGGCCATAGTGAGCAGTTGTCCTGGGGGCCGTGGAAGGTGGAATCGACATGAGCCCTTTTGACATCCCTCGCAAGTCAAGTGGCACAGGTGGGCGACAGAGTCAGACAGAATGCAGTGTTATGATGTCCGATATAGACTGTTTGGTTGTCGTGAAGCCAGCAAGGATGGTTTTATTCATGATTTTAGGATTGTTTCAGCTTCATTCAAACAATTGTATTCATCTATACGCAGAATGTTTCACAGATACCGTGCCCACACTGTGACCCTATCTCCAGGAAAATCACTGAACACCGGCACGTACAAAAGATCTTGCCTTTAAGAGTCGGCTAGACAAATGGTTCCTCTTGGCAGCGTTGATTTGCTGGCTGCTCATGGATTTTGTTTAGAAGGACATGCGTGGGGGTTAAAGGTTAGTTTTTCAGTGGTAGCATTGAAACATCCAGACCACAGTTCTTGCATATAATACAAGCAACGTAAAGGTCTGGTAGCCGGAGAGTGGATACTATGTACATATTTATATACACACTTCAATACATATATATATATATACACATTATACATACATATGTATAGATACATAGATACATAGATATGTAGATACATAGATACATAGATACGTAGATGCGTAGATACAAAGATACAAGATGCATAGATGCACAGATAGATACAAAGACACATAGATACATAGATACATACATAGACGCAAAGATACATGGATAGATCGATACAATTTGATACATAGATAGATAGATAGCTGGATAGATAGATAGATAGATGGATGGATGGTTGGATGGATAGATAGATAGATAGGTAGGTAGAAGGATCGATAGATAGATAGATAGATAGATAGGTAGATGGATAGATGGATAGATGGATAGATGGATTGATGGATAGATGGATAAATGGTTGGATGGATAGATAGATAGATAAGTAGATAGATAGTGATAGGTAGGTAGGTAGGTAGGTAGATAGATAGATAGATAGATAGATACATACATACATACATACAAACATACACACATACGACCATACAAACATATAAACATATAAACATATAAACATTCACACAAACAATCAAACAAACAAAGAAACAAAGAAACAAAGAAAAAATAATCAAAGAAAAAAGAAAGAAACAAAGAAATAAACAAAGAAAGAAACAAAGAAATAATCAAAGAAAGAATAAAAGAAAGAAAGAAAGAAAAAAAGAATCAAAGAAAAAAGAAAGAAACAAAGAAAGAAACAAAGAAAGAAACAAAGAAATAATCAAAGAAAGAAACAAAGAAAGAAACAAAGAAAGAAACAAAGAAAGAAACAAAGAAAGAAAGAAACAAAGAAAGAAAGACACAAAGAAAGAAAGAAATAAAGAAAGAAAGAAACATAGAAACATCCGCACATACATACATACATGCATGCATGCATGCATGCATGCATGTATGTATACATACATAGATACGTAGATATATAGATACATAGATACATAGATACATAGATACATAGATAGATAGATAGATAGATAGATACATACAAACATACATAGATACATAAATACATACATACATACATACATACATACATAGATACATACATACATACATACATACATACATACATACATACATACATACATACATAGATACATAGATACATAGATACATAGATGCATGCATGCATGCATGCATGCATGTATACTATACATGTATACACACATTTCAAGGAGACCCCAAGACATTGGACATGCATCAAAACTGAGCATTGTGATTTTTCGTCCCTTTGCAGTTCCTAACACCGTCAGAGTTTGTAGCTCTTGCCTTGTCCGTGCTGTGAAGGTGGAATCGACGTTACCCCGCTCGATGCGCCTCGCACAAGGTCGGGGTCAAGGTCATCGGAAGGTGGGAGACTAAGTCAGATTGAACATGTTTTTTTTTTGCTTTTATGTTGTTTGCGCATCTGGGCAGCATGGATCCTGTATAGGGTTCTTCTGCAGATATAATCATATGATGATAGACGATAGATATTTCAGACCAGTTGGGATGTGAGCAGGGCAGCCATTTGTAAAAAGAAAGCAACGCTTGATGACAGTCTGAGAACAAGAGCAAAACAGAACACAAAACTGACTCACACCTTCTGCGAAGATCTGACCACGATTAAATCACCATCTCGAGAGCGATGTGTTTCCACTTTCATTCCCAGAATCGCAGAAGGTCTGAATGAAACAACACAAGCGAGGGCCATCACTCACGACTTGGGAACCTTCACAGTTCCAATTTTTCAGCCTCTTCCTTTGAAAGAATTGAATGCCGAAACATGCCGAAACCAGATCTTCTTGAAGAGCTGAAGGATGCCAGGAAAAGATATGAAAAACATGGCCTGAAAATGCTTGAAACACTTTCTGTGGAGTTCTTTTGTTTTTTCCCAGTTTTTCCGGGGGCACATCTCAAGATTCAACTTCCGCCATGCGTCTCCTCGTGATCCCCAGGCAAATCGCCTCCACGGCCCATCTGGGTGCCCGTTATCAACGGTCCCGGGGGTTCCGGTCCCTTGGCAGCGACACGATGTGACTTGCCCAAGCTGCCTGTCCAAGAACTCATCAAACATCACTAGACTCACTAAAAGTCACTAAACATCCAGGTTTTGGGCTGACTCCGCAGATTGACAAGATCGCCTTCCAGCCAGGTCCGAAATGGGTGACATGTGGTGACTCTTAACTCCCTCTAACACGGGTTCGTAAGTGATGTGCTCCGCACTATATCATGGATTACTAACTCAGCAAGTGACTACACTTTAAACTTTTTTGGTCGTTGGGTTCGCGCACGAAACTGCCCCCTTTTCTATACCCCAAATTGGCACGCCCAACTACAAAAAGTTTAAACTTTTTTTGGCAGGGACACCCGCTGAGTAAGGATTGTATGCTTCCAGGTGATGACGGGTGCTCAACGTCAAGAGGTCACATTCACAATGCTCACCTTCTCATTGAACAAGTTTCGCGGGCCTCAAGATTCTTCAAACGACATTATGTCATACAATTATGGCATGTAATGGCTACAGCGGTGACAGCGTCTCAGCAAAATGCTTGAAACCAGGCCTGAAATTTGAGGTCCCCAGAATCAGAATCAATGTGCAAGAAGCAGGGTTTTTCTTCAAACCAAAGGCATGCCACCAGTTTGCCAAACACCCCAGTGATTTGCGCTACCTATTGTTGAATACCCTTGGAACTCCAGATCCTCCTGTCAGCAGAACAGACATTTGATTGGACAATGTTTAAACCATGAAGGTATACTATTAAATGAATTTAAATTATATATATATATATATCATATTTATCATATTAAATGATATATATATATATAGATATCATATTACAACATATTACAACATATTCCATGATTCCATGATGTTCCATGACTTCTTCGCCTGGCCAGGCCAAGATTTGAAAGGCTCAATGAGCCCATTGCCGAGCTTTGGCCCGCAGTGGTTCACTGCGAAGCTGCCCGGAAGCCTCGCACCGCGTCCCCTGCCGGATTGCGCGTTTCACCTGCCTCCCGCACTGCCAGGGCTGATCGCCCAGATGCCCGAGCTGGCGACGGTGCCTCCCGGCGTGGCAGCTATGGTGGCGAAGGCCCTGCGGGCACCACCTCTGACCACCCCGACGATGCCGCCACCGCCGCCGTCGGTGCTGGCTCTCCCTGTGCGATGCGGCAGAGCATCGATGGTTCCTCCGTGCTGTGGAGGCTAGGAGTAGAGGAGTGCACCAGGGTGAGGGGCATGCATGTGAGCAGTGTGAATAGTGCCAACGATGATGTTGTATGTTCATAGAAATAATCCAGGGAAGCTCCGCTGTGAATGGTGTCGAGCGCAATATAGGTTTTCAGCTGAACATGTTTAGCATGCCGATGTTGCAATGCTTCCAATGACCGTCGATATGGCAAGTGAAGAGCCTCGGACACTGACTGAACGGTAGCCGGGAAGACACCCCAAGGCTGCAAGAAGTTGCCATCTGTGGCCGCAGGCCCTTGGATTCCGTCGCGAGTCGCTCCAGCCTGGAACCTGGCCCAGGAAGAACGTGCACTTGACATGGCATTTGGATTTCGTGGAATGTCAAGATTTGGAAGACCAAACCTGTCAAGAATGTTGCTGGTCCTACCTCCAAGTTACTGTGCAAGGAGTCACACACACACACATACAGAGTTGTTGCCACCATTTCACTGATAGATTCCACAAACGTTGAGGTTTGTCTCATTTCCGGCTTTGTCTTCCCGCAGCCTAAGGTGAGTGTTGCTCCCGCAGTCTATGGCAGAAACCTTTGCCGTGTGGCCTGCTAAGGTGAGAAGAAATGGGAAAGTGGGCTTTGCACCCCAGCTTTCCAAACCTTTTTTCGACATCTTTTGGATATGGTCCGGATATCATGACCTCCAAAGTCTCTGCATTCCTGAGCACGGAACAGTCTCCGGTTGGACATATGAGATGCATAGAGACCCCAAACGCGTGATTAGACACAGCTTGGGGAAGGATGGAAAAGCACACATGCCTATGAGTCTAGCTGAACAAAAGCATCAATCATCACCATTTTCTGTTCATATTGTTATTGGTTGCTCTTTTGTTTCTTTTTTACACATTAATTAAGTGGCAGTCTTGAGTCTTCTTCAACGCTGTTACTTGCTTTGTTTGTTGTCTTTGCTGATATTTTGTGAGTTGTGATCTCTTTTTGTGTTCTTCCTTTTCGAGGTAAGAGCCCGTATTTTTGGAAAGACACGCCATGTCTAAAATGACATCTGTGGTTGCGTGTGATGGACCGTTGTGGTGGATAGTTTTAGGACACATTGATACCCAATGCGACCGGCAGGCAGTCCGAATCCTGGCGATTTCCGACAGATTGCTGGGAACCTGGTTCCTAGATACCACCCTTGCCATTCCATGCCCAGGAATCTATCCATCAGGAACGTTCGTGTCCCCTCTGCTACACTTGAAATATTTGATGAATGTTCAGCTTCAGGTGACCAATGTGAACAATGCTCTGGCACACGGTAGAAACATGTGCCGTGTGACCATTTGACACCTTCGCTGAAAGAAAAAAACGCTTAAAAAGCTTGCTGCTGAATTTTTGAGGGACGCTAGCGAAGCAACACATATACTGAACATTCTGTAGCAAATTGAGAAGACAAATGGAGACAGTAGGGCTACACGGCTGATTCCTGGATCAATGTTCAGCCTGAGGTGACCAATGTGACCAATGTGACCAATGCTCACACGGCAGAAACATGTGCTATGTGATCGTTTGACTCGTTTGACCACTTCGCTGAAGGAAAAAAGAACAAAACACTTGCTACTGTTAGAGAGCAGGATTCTTCCTGTGGTCCGAACATATTTTGGACATGGTGACCGGCAACATGTCAGCAAAGGGCATAATATGGATCCCTCCGTGGGCAGGAGAGACCCCCTGAAAGGCGACATTGTGCATTGTGCGCCATGGAAAAGACAACGTGTTCCATTGAGGACGAATTTTAACTGATGTTGGTTATACCTTCGAACCTCAATCTGCAAGTGCAATTTGACCTGGGGGCTTGGCTATGAGTGTGGGGCACGTGGTTACCAACTTGAGCCCTTCTATGGGCTGCGCGTGCCACTGATTCTACAGCTTTAGACGACTGATACACTTTTCATGATTTTATTTTGAGAATGTTCGATCCACACCAAATCTGAGATTGCAAGTCACATACCTATACAGTACACCTACAACTAATTCAATATACATCTATATCTTCATCTGCATCTATACCTACATCTACATAGCGTATATACATATATACATATATATATATATGCACATAAACACGATACTATATATTTAATACTTGTACTTTGAACATACATAACATCATCAACATTCAGAACCGATTCTGGATCATTGGGTTGTTCCTCAGCCGAACCACAGCGTAACATGTAGTTTTGGAAATCCCTTCCTTTGTCAGCATCGTCCACTGGCCATGGCGGTACTTCTGGGGCCACTGATTACTGTTTGTGTTCCTTTTGGGGCAGTGAGCGAATCCCATATAGCCAGTGCCTTGACGAGCATGTCATTGGGACAATGGAGTAACCCAGCGTCAAGCTGACAGGGGGAGTGCGCGCTCCATAGCATTGGGTGATGATGTTATTCTGGTGGCATGGTTTTGCTTTCAACTTTCCTGCTTCTGGTTCAGGCTCGTTTGTATCGGCATTGCAAAATCATCACGAGCTAGCTGATTTGATGTGAATCTTTGGTTCAATTGGAATGCCACCCTTTTGGTTTGGGGGCGAAAATGCCGTCAAGTGGGAATCGAACCTTAGCAAGTGCTGGCTGACAGCAAGGTCCTCAGGGCTGCTGTGCGAGATGTTGCGAAAAGAAAGGTCCACAACTCAGGTAGTTTGCATCTCTACGTGATTTTTGGACATTTTGGAAAACGAGAGGCAGGATGTCAAAATCGGATCCCTTCAACCAGACCATTTGCAAGGGAGTAGTGCATTTTGGTCTTATCACAAAACGCATGTTTTTGTGTTTGAACCAAACTGCATCATTGAAACATCACCCCTCGCCATGATAGATGACTTGCAGATCAATGTGTCCAAGCCAAGGCTACATGTTTCAAACCTCCTTTATTGTGTTGATGAGTTGTATTTCGAGGCTGTTTGGCTGCTGTGTATCGCAGCTTCAGTGAGGAGTGCCCTGTGCTAGGGGGGGGGACCATGGAGCACTGCATTTGCACGTGACATGTCAACATGGACTCTGTGAGGAGTGTCTACTTGGAGGTTCTCAGTATCCTTCCTCAGGACGGTTCCTGCCTGAAACCACTGAAAAGGGTACAGAAATGTTAGCGCTTTTTCTGTTGTTTCGCGCCTTTCCTGCAACAATGCTTGATCATGACTCATTACCAACATGCAAACCTGGGATTTTGTGAACATAAGATAGTGTGGTTCAGGCATGTTGTGCTGTTTACCGGGCTGCGGCTTTTGACCTCGAATTTGATGTCCATACGGCTACTTCCTACCGTTCCAAATGGCTTCGCCCATTTCATTCCTTCTACACTTAATGTTTTTCCTGAATCACTGGAGCGAACTAATTGCAGAATAATGCGAATTCAGCAGTTTCCAGAAAGTTACTGTAGTTGGTTGATGACTATTTAAAGGCTTACGCCCGACAGCCGGCCAGGGGCCCACTTGAGGGTAAAGGATCAGACATAGATTATAAAGAAGAATTGAGGGTTGTTGTTGTTGTTGTTGTGGTTGGTGGTTGGTGGTTGGTGGTTGGTGGTTGGTGGTTGTTGGTTGTTGGTTGTTGGTTGTTGGTTGTTGTTGGTTGTTGTTGTTGTTTGTTGTTGTTTGTTTGTTGTTTGTTGTTTGTTGTTTGTTGTTTGTTGTTTGTTGTTTGTTGTTTGTTGTTGTTGTTGTTGCTGTTGCTGCTGTTGTTGTTGTTGGTGGTGGTGGTGGTGGTGTTGTTGGTGTTGTTGGTGTTGTTGGTGTGGTTGGTGTGGTTGGTGTGGTTGGCGTGGTTGGTGTGGTTGGTGTGGTTGGTTGGGTTGGTTGGGTTGGTTGGGTTGGTTGGGTTGGTCGGGTTGGTCGGGTTGGTCGGGGTTGGTCGGGTTGGTCGGGTTGGTCGGATTGGTCGGGTTGTTTGGTTGTTTGGTTGTTT
>Ga0126342_10013429_pt1 | contig 14515 bp, 6 predicted proteins | sample Cyp1metagenome_FD_92528 | JGI IMG/M metagenome (GOLD analysis project Ga0126342, IMG submission 92528) | Coral microbial communities from Lord Howe Island, Old Settlement Bay, Australia - Cyphastrea 1 metagenome | ecosystem: Host-associated > Invertebrates > Cnidaria > Coral ... | reverse complement strand
TATTAACTATATATAGTTATATCTACCATATCAGTTTGTTGGTTTATAAACCATTATAACCCCCATATTAACTATATATAGTTATATCTACCATATCAGTTTGTTGGTTTATAAACCATTATACACCCCATATTAACTATATATAGTTATATCTACCATATCAGTTTGTTGGTTTATAAACCATTATAACCCCCATATTAACTATATATAGTTATATCTACCATATCACATATATAGAATTCAGCCACTTATTTTCGGCAACGGTTCACGCTCTCCTCGAACGGGATTTAAACCGTCGCTGACGCCGCCTGCACGTCGCTCATCAAGGACTCGGCCAAAGCTTTGGGACACAGAAAGGAGACGGCTGACAAGACGCCTGCGGTTCCACTGCGTGTTTAACGCAACTGGGATGGGTATGATATACATTGATTTTTTCTGGGATAAAAAAATGGATATGATTCGGATACTTGGGATAGAAGGATGGTATAATGATGGATTCATGTGTAAATTCGGATAAATGGATAATACTTGGATATAATAATAGGATATACACTTTTTTCTGAGGTTTGGTATGGATATAAACCTCTACCAAAAAGGTGACAAACTGAAACGGCATAAATTCCCAACCAAGCAGCGTAAATTTCCAACCAAACGGCGTAAATTATTTTGGTTGTTTTCAATGCATATTTGGACTTTGACATGCTACATATCTACCCATGTTCCCCAGGGTGTGTGAATATCAAAAAAGTGCAAAACATGTGCAAGAATGGCAGCTGACCCGGCAAGAATCTCCTTCAAACAGTTGAAACCGAAGTTTTTGGCTGAGATGGCCGAAATGACTGAAGCGACATTTCATCATGTCTTTAAAAAAAAATACCCAGCCGGCAGGCCGTGGGTTTTTCTACTTGGAGGATCATCCCAATGAATCGTACAAGTCGTGAGGCCCAAGATAGCTAACTTGGTGCAAATAACTCCAATTTCACTATGGTTTATAGGTGATATATCTATAGTTAATGGGGCTTATAACTCCAATTTCACTATGGTTTATGGTACGCTTAAATAACGAACTAGTTACTGGGGCTTATTTATAAACCAACATTCACACCACGTCACTGGCCTCACTAATTGTAGCCTGTTTTCATCAACGAAAACCCTGGTGGAAAAGCCTGGTGTCTCTTAGGAAAATGATCTACAAATCTTGGTGAAGTTTGATCCAGTTTTACCAGGGGCTTAAAGAAATAAAAATCTACAAGTCCCACAAGAAAACCCACATGGGTTTTTCTAAAATCTATAAGTCTAGCCACATTTACGCCGTCTCAATGAGTTTTTTTTTTAACATGTTTTTTTTTTTTTTTGGGACAAGCATGGGGAACCTACCGATATTCACCACGATTTTCGTGATCCTCGACAGTCAGCATTCGAAAATGTGACAGTTAGTTTATCACCAATGAAATATATCCCATAGGATCCATGTATGCTATATATGGTAACATTTACCATCAATATACCCCCAATGTTAGCATATATACTATACATGGATCCTATGGGTATAGGAACATCAGATATAAATTGACGAATATTAAGGCTTTGCCGGCTTTGCCTAGAATATAGGTGTTCAATGGTTATGTTCATCGGTTTATAACTGTTTATAACCACCAGTGAAGTAGGATAAGCAAGGTTAGCCCATTCCTCGAAGCTCTGTTTGTTGGCTTGATTTCATCCCATTATAGACCACGTTACAAGGTGGTGCCCCCAAGATAGCTAAGTTGCTGCAAATAACTCCAATAACTATGGTTTATAGGTGATATATCTATAGTTAATGGGGATTATAAATTAATTTATAAATGGGGGGGCACCACCTTGTATATCTACCAAAAGACCCTAGTGAAATATTGGTGAACAAAACCAACGACTCGCAATTCCAATATGGGGCACCCACGAGCAGCTCAGGGGAGGTTTTGTTAGTCAGTTAGTTTCATTGGATATTTACCCTCTGGTAAACTAACATAACTATGGAAACTTGCAATTTATAGTGAGTTTTCCCATTAAAAATGGTGATTTTCCAGTTCGCAAACTGTAAACGTTTACCAGAGGGTAATTACAGTGAACAATTGGGAGTTTTAGCTGATTGGCTCTATCCAAACCAATAATGCAGTTGTTCACAAGGGATCTGCACCATTATTATTACCTCAACTGCAGCCCCTTTCGCACCAAAAGTCTCCCTCATTCCCACAGTTATGGCCATTTACCAGTTATAACTGGCCATAAATGGGATTATACATTCTATAAATGGGATTATAAGTACTTATAACTGATAAATGACCATAACTGCAGGATTTCGCACCTGCAAGCCTTGGACTGTGGGCTTCCAAAGGCGCCATGCAACGGAAACTCTGTCCATCCTGGCGCCGGACACGGACGCAGTTTTTTTGTCAAACTATGTGTGCTGGTTTAGTTTACACTTACCCTCTGGTAATTTAACGTAGCTATTGAAAATGACCATTTATAGTGGATTTTCCCATTAAACATGGTGATTTTCCATAGTTATGTTAGTTTACCAGAGGGTATCAAGTAGTTCGATATATGGGTTGCCATATATAAATAGTAAATAGTAATAAGACATTGATTAGATGATAGTTATACCAGATGTGTCAATATACATTTCCATAAATGGGGGGTAACCTCAATAGCTGGATGGTTTATAATGGAAAAACCTATTAAAATGGATGATTTAGGGATACTATACCCCTATTTCAGGAAACCCCCATATTCGTGAAGCTTCTATTTGGAAACAAATACATTTAACTGGCCGGCATTTAAGGTAGTCAAACATTTCGTGTGTGGTGTTTCACCAGGTTTAATCTGAGGTCCCATTGTTTGTGATTTTGGTTATCTTAAATGCTCGCACTGGTGTTCAGGGAGTTTGACATAATTTGATTCCACATTAGAACCCACAATTTGAGTTTTGGGTTGTGTGTTTTCTTGGGAAATCACCCGTTGACACCTTGTCGTATTTTCTAATGGCACTAACTCCTTAGACGATGGACCCATTCGTTTTTTGGCTAAGGGTGATGTATGCCCATTTGGCTAAGGGTGATCCATTGAACATGATGTAATGATTGAATCTTTGACCCGTTGGTTTATTGAAATTGGGATAAGGTCAGTGCCCACTTGCTTGGTGGCTCATCCCACTTGGTAAGTAGGTTACAACCCCAGTTACAAATGGGATAAGTAGGGTTAAAATGGGTTAAATCCACTTATAACATGGGGTTATAACCCACTTACGAGCCGTGGGATGAGCCACCAAGTGGTCACAAGATCAGCCAATAATGTATTATAATCAATACAGTATGGATTTACCTGTGATCTCATGATCAATTTCAACGGCAGGTTGACACCTATTCCTAGATGGCCTTGGATCCAAATGTTTTATGGTTTTGGACTAGTGCACTTCAGATAATCACTGATGTAAAGAGGGGACCTTGAAGACCCCTCCCTACATCACTCCGCTGCGCTCCCGCGTACTAAGGTTCATGTACAATTTCAGATATAGTTTCCGAAGTCATTTGTTTCTTTACTCCTAAGGTGTTCTCCTTGTACCCCGTTCTTGATGCACAGGTGCTATCCCTTGATTGTACCCAATTCCTCTCTTTCGCCATCACCGCCTGATATCCAACTGTATCATCAATTAACCATTATTAAGCAGAAATTGCACACAATCAACCGACAATCAATCTCTATTAACCAACAATTAACCAACAATTAACCACTATTAACCACTATTAACCGTTATTAAGCACTATTAACCATTATTAAACAACCATTAACAACTTTTAACTTTTAACCAGCATTAATCTCAAGTAGTTGATGTTGATGAATGGAATGCGCTGCTATTGGGTTTCTCCCAACGATATCATACTAGCTGGGGTCCCATAGCTAAGTTGGTATCTGACTAGGTCCTGCTCGGGATTTATAGTAGTTATAACATCTTACAACATCTTATAACATCTTGTAACCATACAGATTCATGGGTATCTTCATGGATACATCAACTATAAATATGGCATTAATACAGCCGTAGAGGGCCTTTAATAAACAAAGATCGCTGCGTTTTCCCAACAGACTCGGCTCGGCACCTTGCACCGCAGGGTGAAGCGGTTGGCCACCGCATCGCCGATCCAGGTCGGTGATCCGCCCACAGACACCTGCGACGCCCAGGCTGGGTTCCCAGAACGGGTTGATGAGTCAACTGAGTCTATCCCCATTGAAAATCATAAAGAACTGGTCTACTTGGTGGCGAACTACCCACGGCTCGTGGTCGTGGGTTAGTTCACCCCAGTGATTGATGTGGATTAACCCGCTCCTTATCCCATGTAAATCACTGGGGTGAACTAACCTACTTACTAAGTGGGATGAGCCACCAAGTAGCTTATCTGGTTTGGTGTCTTAAGATTACACATTTCGGGGTCTAAGTTGATTCATAGTCCAGTCGTTTATAATCCAGTCATTATGGGTTTTAACATGTGGAATATAACATATGAGTGGCGGACAAAATTACTTGCTACTCGTAATGGACATGGTCCCTATCGTGTACTTCCATGCTATGTGTAAAATAGGGTATCGGTAAGTGGGTGGTCCCCTATCGGTTGTGAGGGTTTTGACACAAATTTGAACATCCCAAGTCCACTCCCTACTACTTTAGTCGTCCACTAATTTGGTCGGCTACTCATACAACCTATTGGTTTTAAAGGGGTTATGCCACGTACTACAAGATGGTGCCCTAGTTCGTCAGCTAAGTTGGTTTAAGTCACGAATATCCAAATAGGGTGTATGAAATGTGGGTTTATAAATCAACAAACACAACTGCGTGGCACTACATTGAATGATGTTCAAAAATGTTATAAATAACGGATGATGATTATCCGACAATTTCGAAGTTTTAGAGTCTTTAACAGTTTGAAGTCTATTTCCAGGGGAAAGGGATTGTAATCTTGTGAACCCAACTCCAATGATACCCTCCAGTAAATTAACATAGACCCTGGTAGATAGGGGTTGGAAGATTAGTTTCCACTAAGCATGGGATATTTTCAGGGTTTATGTTAATTTACCAGAGGGTAACTATTTAATTTACTATACCTGGTTGGTGGTATACCTACCCCTCTGAAAAATGATGGAGTTCGTCAGTTGGGATGGTGACATTCCCAACTGAATGGAAATTCATAAAATTCATGTTCCAAACCACCAACCAGATAAACATGTATAATTACCATATTTGGAGAGATGAACATCCAAGTTTTAGCTACGTGTTCAAAAGAGAATCAACAAAAACAACAACCCAGCACAAAAGACTGCTGATACTTTGGACAAATTTCCTCCTCAAGCATTCCGCCATGTGACATGTAGCGAAAATGATCAGCAGGTACGAATTGAGAAACACGTTTCCATGTCTGTCCAGGCAACGTTGCTGAAACTTGGGTGTTTTGTCCGTGGGCCAAAAACATAATTTGACCCGCCGCAACAGGCCCTTGACTTTCCACGACGATCTTTGCCGTGCATTTTCAAAATTCAAGTTAAATTCTTTTTCCATGAGCCCTAGAAAATGTGTTGGCAAGGCATCGTAGCTGCCGCCACCTGCCAAATCCTCAGCAAAACAAAGCCGCAAACACCACTCTGAGTCATCCGCGAAAAAGCCACCCACAGATCCCGGTGTCACACTCTCACGGCAAAGGCATTTCAGAACTTCTGGGGGACTTTTCTGGGCCTTGCTCAAAGGCCCCGCTATGGTGTGTATATATATATATATTTGTTATATAAATGTATAGGTTGCAATGTGGGGCCCCCCAGTTGTAAGTTGGCTTATAAACCCCATTAACTATAGTTATAAGTACCATAAACCATAGTTATTGGAGTTATAAACCAACTTAGCTATCTTGGGGGCCCCACATTGTACCAGAGGGTAAACATTAAATTATATCCTTTTCCAAAAAGGCCAACAGCCAACGGGGCTAACCTCGCAGGTCCCACGATTCGCCGTGGATTTGATCGCCCAGCAAAAGTTCATCTGGGCTTTTGTGGCTTAGTTCACCGTGGATTAAGTGGATTATATAACATACATTACCCTCTGGTAAACATACACAAGACTATGGAAAATCACATTTTTTAATGGATAAATCAACTATGTTCAATAGCTATGTTAGTTTACCAGAGGGTAACCCTGCTTATCCCACTTATAACTAGGGTGAACTAACCCACTTAACTGGGATGAGCCACCAAGTAACATGTTCAAGTGGATCATGTCATCATATCATCGCATCCAAGTAGTCATTATATAGTCATTCTACTTAGAATGTGGTACCACTGCAACTGCATTTTCCCATTTAAATATCCTCCGGAAAATTAACAAAACAATATATATATATATATCCCTGAGGATCAAAAGGTGGTATTATAAATTCACTTATCAAAAGGTACCCTTGTCAGAAAAGTATCCTTGTGGGACCTACTGTGCCGATACTGCCCTATTTGTCTACTTCGATCCTCAGGGTAAAACCTCACCTTTCCCTATGAAGGGATGTTCCATATCTCTCTGTAATCTACCGGAGAATTACTGGGTTAGACACTGACAGATTGTGGCACATCCAGCTGTACAAGGTGTTACCCGTTCGTTATAGCCCCAATTAACAAGTTCGATATATCTTCCATCAACCAGGGACAGCACTTCGAGGGAGTTGTCCCATCTTATGGAAATTATGAAATGCCATGTAGTCTGGGCAAATTATAATAATTCACAAACCTGAAATAAGGCTATATTGGGATAATTTCCCTTCATCATTCAAGTGAGGTCGTAGTGATGTCGTTATAATTGACCCATTTACCCAGTAATATAGTTACACCCATGCAACATCATGAAACTAACCCCAGTCCTGCCCCAGTGCCCCCAACTCTCCCAGTTTTTGCCTCAAAGAGTTGGGTGGCACCCCAATGAAGGATGAGCTGTGAAGCCTTTCGATGCCCAAGGATGGTCGAAATGGTCTTCCGACCCCGGTGGTTGAATTCTCTCCCAAGTTCTTGGGATTCGAAATGCTACGAAGTGTTACCCTCTGGCTATGACTAACAGTTCGCCATGGTATAGATGGCCCATAGAAATAGAGGTTTACCTATTAATAGCATGGTGATTTTCCATGGCGAACTGTTAAATGACCAAATGGTACTTCGAATCACCATGTTTGGCAGTGAAATTCTAGTTGCATTTCGTTGGTGGAACCCATTGATCTATTGGTTGAATAACATGATTTCCTCAAATCCAGCTGATTGACATGCTGCCATGTCATAGCCTGTTGTTCAATAATGGTTGCACCATGTCCGACCAAAAGGTAAATGCTCGGTATGGCATATCATTTCCATCCAATCCATGTTGTTTTTTTCAACGGTGGGGTCACTCGCTATTAATCATGCAACCACTGGAAGAAAAAAATCTACCCTCTGGGAAATTAACATAGACCCTGCCAAATAGGGGTTGGAAGATTAGTTTCCACTACACATATGAGATGTTCAGGGTCTATGTTAATTTACGAGAGAGTAGCAAATGTTATGGGTTTGTCCAAACCCAACAGAGCTGGGGCTATAACCAGTCTTCAATGATTGAGTTCTTAATCTTCCCACAAATGACTTACCTTTTGGTAATCAAATTTAACACAGCTATCGAGAATTGCTCATTTACAGATGATTTAGTAATTTACAAGTGTGATTTTCCATAGACATGTGAAATTACCAGAGGGTATGTTTTGCAAACGATTGTAATATTCCAATCCACAATGAGATTGCCATTTTTTGAAAAAATGGAATTACATTGAAAACATGACTTTTCAATAGACAATTGAGCAGTCTTCAAAAGCCCTCTATCAGGGATTCCCCTATTGGATTATTGTAACTTATTGTAATCCCAGATATATTGACAAACAAGCAAGTGACAAACTGGTTGGTGGTATACCTACCCATCTGAAAAATATGAGTTCGTCAGTTGGGATGATGACATTTCCAACTGAATGGAAATTCATATAATTCCATGGTTCCAAACCACCAACCAGCAGTAAATCCTATTATCCCATATATATATATAATATATATATAATATATATATATATATATCTATGTATATATATACCCTCTGGTAAACTGACATAAGTATGGAAAATCACCATGCCATTAATAGGTACATAGATTTCGAGGTGTAAACAAAAAGCTGCATTTCGCAGTTCGCTATCCGATCATCTCCGATTCGTCGACGAAAACGACTCATTCTTAAGGTTGAACCACTTACCCTCTGGTAAACTAACCCATTTATAGTTGATTTACCCATAAAAAATGGTGGTTTTCTATAGTTATGTTAGTTTACCAGAGGGTAAATCTTGTGAAATTATATGAATATTCAGATTCTTATTGGCATGGTCTTTGCCAAATCCAGTTTTGTGTGGCTTGAATTGGCTGAAAAAAACAATTTTTTGTAGCTTCAAATCAAACTCTTTGTGGCTTAAATCCAGTTTATTATGATTCATCACGTTTTTTCTGGGGTTAAATCCAGCTGGTTGGTGGTTGACCTACCCCTCTGAACAATATGAGTTCGTCAGTTGGGATGATGGCATTCCCAACTGAATGGAAATTCATAAAATTCCATGGTTCCAGTCACCACCAACCAGCAGTAAATCACATTATCCCATATATACCCTCTGGTAAACGTTTACATAACTATGGAAAATCACCATTTATAATCCATGTAATTCCCTTGTTGTTCGTGAAAATCCTCGATTTTTCCGCTGAAAAATAACCTTTTTTCGCCTCGTTCAGGCGTAGGAAGTACTGCGGCAAGCGGTGCCTGGAAACTTCGATGGATCACGACGGGGGATGGGGAGACGGGGAGTTTGCCATTGTAATATGGGCTACTTGGTGGCGAACTACCCACGAATCGTAAGTGCGTTATAACCCCAGTGATTTACATGGGATAAGTAGGGTTAATCCACTTATAACTGGGGTTATAACCCACTTACGATTCGTGGGATGAGCCAGCCAGTGACAGATTGTGGCGCTGGACAAGGTACCCAATAGTTAGCTGAATTCGTGATGGCCCACATTAACTAGTTCGATATATGGCCAATCAGCCAGATACCCTGCAAAACAAAAGGTAAATTCTTGGCTGGTGAACGGAGATAGTTCCATTGATACCAGAAGACTAAAGGATTAAAGTACTCATCCAAGATTGACCTAGGAATTAAGGGCTTATACTTATACATCTTATACTAGCTAGTTTACTGGGGAATTTATGATAACCCATAGGGAAACCAGGGAAAGCGGTTTCAACCAACGGCTGTATTTCAGATGGGATAGGGATGGCTCATATGGGGATGGGTCAAGCATGGTCAAGCCATTTTAGACCCTAGGACCACAGATTGACCTGAGTCCATTATGCGTATTAAACCTCCAATGATTGGGATGCCCAATTTATACCCATAGGATCCATGGTGCTGGTATATATGCTAACATTGGTGGTATATTGATGGTAAATGTTACCAACTATAGCATACATGGATCCTATGGGTATTAGTATATAAGCAATGGTCTGCACTGCACGTCCAAGAAGATGTCCTGTCTGGATCTTCCATGAGGCGACGGATTTGGCCCTCAGAATGTCTGGATCTGAATGCTCATGCTGTTCACCACATGGAGCAGGGCCGGCAGGGCCGGCTGGCTGATGTACTGCAACTTGCACCAAATGCGAAATAATGCGAAGACGAGCATCTGGATGCCGTCTGGGCACAGGTCAATGACCTCATCCCCAATGTTGTACATCGTGGCATAGACCTGGTAGTTCCCCACAATGACCTTATCGTAGCGATCGGCTGATGCCGTGATTTCCCCTGCCTGAAAGTTCAATGAAGAGCTTATATATCTGGGTAAATTACAATATATATATATATATATATCAAATTGTTGGTGATATATATATATATGGGTAAATGAAATAATATTTCACTAACCTGAATTAAGGCCATTTGGGGACTTCTGTGCGCTAACAGCCTGCAGGCCAGTGACTAAGAGGAACTCTTTACCTGAATTAAGGCCATTTGGGGACTTCTTGCGGTCCCTGCAGTGCGCTAACAGCCTGCAGGCCAGTGACTAAGAGGAACTCTTTACCTGAATTAAGGCCATTTGGGGATGATTTCCCTTATTAACCATGATTCCAGTGAGGTCGCAGTGAGGTCGTTATAATTTACCCAGATATATGAGTTTATAGAAGTGTTTCAAAACTGGAGGCAAGAGGCATGAAAGAATCTGATCCTTATGGGGAATTTGAACTCTAGAAATGGCACAGTTCGCCAAAGCCAAGGAGACAAATCCAGCAAATTCAGCAATGATTCTCATTGGGATTCTCAGTCAACAAGTCCAATCAAACCATACTAGCAATAAACAGGCAATTAAAATGATAGAATCAGCATTGATTCAGGAGAGTAACTAGCCCACTCTCCCTTCTCTTCGCTTGTCCGGGTGAGGTTGAAGTTCGCTGGGAAATTGATTTCCCACATGCATCATTGTCTCATCTGAACAGTGCGGAACTTTCGACAATGATGCGATGGTCTTTATCATTGTCATAGTCGTCATGATCAGCACCATGATCATCAATCGCCAGTCTTCAAAACCAAATCTCCGAAATTTATTATCGATGTCATCAACCATCGATCACCAATCATCATTATCGTCAACATCATGACCATCATGACCATTTGACCAACATGACCATCATGACCATCATGACCATCATGACCATCATGACCATCATGACCATCATGACCATCATGACCATTTGACCAACATGACTATCATGGCCATCATGACCATCACGACCATCACGATCATCACGACCATCACGAACATCATGACCATCATGACCATTTTGACCATCACCACCACCATCATCACCACCACCACCATCATCATCATCATCACCACCTACATCTGTCTCACCATTTTAGGATCATGGTACAGTACCTCCATTTTAGGATCATTGAATTCCCATTGATCATTTATCAATTCTGAGGATGCACGATATGATCGTGAAATCACCACTAACCTATTTATTTGTTTATAATCCCCCTTAACTATAGCTATATCACCTGCAAACCATATAATATAATTATGAGAGTTATTTGCAGCAACTTTGCTATCTTGGGGGCACCACCTTGTAAGTGGGGCTGGGAACTGCTCAACCCTTGGAATGGCCTGTCGAAAGATAGCACGGCTGAGCAGCGCGTCAGTTCCTCCAAGCAGGCTCTTTGCAATGGGACAGAATTGCAGTTATAAGTCCCATTGCAAATGCCAGTTTATATAACCAGTAGATAAAACTAGATGGGTTATAAATATCCAGTTTATAGACCCCATGACTACTATAGATATATCATGTTATATCTACCATAAACTAGAGAATTCAGCCATTTTTCTGTTCGGCAACTGAACGCGAGCTCGAACGGGGCCCCCATCCTCTGCGATTTTCCCAAAGATGGGGCATACACCCAGTAGGTGCTGGTGATGGGTAGCCCACTTGGTAACTATCACTGACTCAGGGCGCACCCTCTCTCTCTCTATATATATATATGTATTAAAAAAAGAAAAACTAAGACTATTCCAAACACAACTGCGCTATAACATGCTATAACCCTGATTATAAACTGCTTAGAACTTCTTCATGAACATATTCAAGCACCTAACATTGGCTGTTGAAGCGTTGTAAACCTTTTACCAACTCACCAAAGGCGAAAACAACTCCTACCTGGCAAAATGATGGCTTAAACAGTTCACCCAAATTCCACCATAATCAACCAACCTGAAATAGTGATTGATCTTTGGCAGCTTCTCGTTACTAACCACCGGTCTTATGGTGAGGATCCGTCGCTTTTTACCTATACGCATCGATACCTTGCTGAAGATATAGTTCTTTAAGCATCCACCTGCAAAAGATGATCCCACACATGTTGAGTTCAACGTATAGCTACGGAAAATTACCTTGGAAAATAAATGGACAATAGTTGATTAACATACATTACCCTCTGGTAAACATACAATAAACTATGGAAAATCAGAATCACTATTTTTAATGGGTAAATCGGTAAATCAACTATTTCTACGGCCATTTTCAATAGCGATAAGTTACCAGAGGCTACTCCGACCCGTGGAACCGCTCGAATGCAGGTGCTTGGAGGTGACCTTGATTTCGTCCATGGAGATTGTGAAGATCCAGCCATGATTTCTGTCCCTTGATCTTTATTGACTTTATTATGGTTTATAGGTGATATATCTAGAAAAATAACTATGGTTTATAGGTGATATATCTATAATTATACTGGTTGGTGGTTGACCTACCCATCTGAAAAATGATGGAGCGAAAGTCAGTTGGGATGATGACATTCCCAATCTATGGAAATGTATGAAATTCATGTTCCAAACCACCAACCAGTTGTTGGCTAAACCCCAAATTTCGATGGGTCATTTTCCGAATAGGGTCCAAAATCCCATGTAGTGACAAATAAGTCTTCCTATGGCAATTTTAGTTGGTTGGTTACATCATCTATCTTATTACCATCCAAAATCCCCATTTTATCCTATTATATGTATATATACATCTATTTAGCATACTATATCCTACTATATCATCCTATATCATCCTATATCATACTATCCTATATCCATCTACATTCACATTATACAATGTGGGGCCCCCGTTCGATAGTGTTCAGTTGGTGCAAATAACTCCAATTTCACTATGGTTTATGGCAAGCAAATAACTATAGTATTCATGGGGTTTATAAACCAACTTACAACTGGGGGGCCCCACATTGTATAGATATTTCGGTCATAACCTCCAACTGTTACCCTCTGGTAAATTAACAGTTGGACCCTGAAAATATAACCCATAAAAATAGTTGTTTCACTAATCTTCCAACCCCGTTTTCGGCCAGGGTCGTCATCTTAATTTACTGGAGTTGTTTTTTTATATTGAACACCCACCAGCTATGGTAGGTTCTAAAGTTTCAACAAATCTGGAGTTCCATGAAACTCCCATCATGGTTTCTTGGTAGAATCCGCCAACTTACCATTGTAGTTGCCTTATACCCCCCCATTTTAATTGGTGAAATCCTCAAGGCTCACAGCAATTTCCAGCCGTCTCTCCCGGGTCCAGCGGATCAAGGAGTTCGTCCACCCAGTCGGCTGGCAGTCCGTCCTTGGAGAACATGGACGGCTCACGGTTTTTTTTTTGGGTCGGTCAGGGACATTGAAATGGATGTTTATAATGTTTACCTGGTTGGTGATATATGGTTTATAGGTGATATATATATATATATATCCATAGTTCATGGGGTTTTATAAGCCAATGTTGGTGGTTCATTATGTTTATTCCCTCTGGTAAACTAACATAGCTGTTGAAAATCACCATTGTTAGTGGGTAAATCAACTATTTCGACTGGGCCATTTTCAATAGCAAACTGTTAAATTACCAAAGGGTAATGTTTATCTGGTTGGTGGTTTTAACCATCTTGAAACATATTAGTCAATATGGTTTATAGGTGATATATGGTTTAGAGGTGATAATCGATAGTTAATGGGGTTTTATAAACGAATTTATAACTGGGGATTGGGTTTGGTGAAGATAACTCCAATAACTATCTGGTTGGTGGTATACCTACTCCTCTGAAAAATGATGGAGTTCGTCAGCTGGGATGATGACATTCCAGATATATGGAAAATCATGTCATACAATTGATGTTCCAAACCACCAACCAGATAATGTTTATAGTTGGGAAAATCATATGGGTATAACCAAACATAAACTTCTATTAGGGATAGTGTATGATTATGTTTACCACATCATTCTGGGCAAACTATAATAATTCACCAACCAGAAATAAGGCTTTATTGGATTTTATTGCGATATTTCCCCCTTCTAACCATGATTCCAGTGAGGTCCCAGTATTCCCAGTGAGGTCACTATAATTTACCCAGCATGGTTTATAGTTGGGAAAATCATAGGATATGGGAAATTCTAGTCTGGTTGGTGGTTTCAACCCTTGTGAAAAATATGAGCTCGTCAGTTGGGATGACGACATTCCCAATCTATGGAAACATAAAATTCCATGGTTCCAAACCACCAACCAGATAGGATATGGGAAATTCTAGTGTAAGAGGGCTAGGAAAAATCATCTATGAAGTTTTTTTTCCAGCACGCCATGTCTACCGGTAAGTTGGCGGATTCTACCAAGAAACCATGGTGGCTTTTTCATGGAACTCCAGATTTGTTGAAACTTTAGAACCTACCATAGCTGGTGGGTGTTCAATATTAAAAAACTCCAATAAATAAATTACTTTACTTCGTGTGATCCCCACCATGACATTTATACATTTTCTTACTGGCAAATCTTCTGGCATTCTATCTGACATATCTTCTGACATTCTATTTGGCATTCTATCTGGC
>Ga0126342_10013428_pt1 | contig 14515 bp, 12 predicted proteins | sample Cyp1metagenome_FD_92528 | JGI IMG/M metagenome (GOLD analysis project Ga0126342, IMG submission 92528) | Coral microbial communities from Lord Howe Island, Old Settlement Bay, Australia - Cyphastrea 1 metagenome | ecosystem: Host-associated > Invertebrates > Cnidaria > Coral ... | reverse complement strand
AGCTGGCATCATCCAGCAATCGGGAACATCAGGCGTTGTCATCAGGCATTGGCTTGGATCTTGGGCCCTTGGTTTTTATCTTGAAGACACTTTTGGCATGTGCTTCTCGGGCCCAGGGATTCTCTCTAACATATTCTTTCTGATCACTCGTTGGGTTATCTCAAGCCTTTGGATTTTATCTCCAAAACCCTTTGCGTTTTTTCTTTATATTTTGCATTGTTTTTACCGTGGGGTCAAGCCAGGGATTCTATCCAGGGCCCTTTGGTCTCAGACCAGCTGGATTCTATCCCAAATCTTGGCTTAAATCCTTGGCTCCAGACTAAGGTGCGTAAGCAACCCCTATTTTGTATTATATACAATATAAATATAAATATATATATATGTATATATATATGTGTGTGTGTGTGTGTCTTGAATCGATGGCCAAGACGGACTGGCACAAGATGCCAGACGCTTCTCTAAGGAAAAGAGGGCTGGGCAACTTCACAGGGGAACCAAGGCGGCATGTGTTGAAGAGTGGATCCGCATTGATGTCGATATTGTCGATCAACATCTTCACAGTCTCAACATTGAACATGTTCCTGGTGAAGCCTGCCGATGCCGATGCCAGGAACTCTGTATGTGGTCGAAACCAACAAGCATTTTACATGCGCGGAAAGCGTGCCTCAGCTTGATGGAGAATCAGATGGGAGCGAAGCTTCGGCTACCAGATCTTGCGATACAAGAGACATATCAAAGTTTAGTATAGTGAAAAGATGTGACAAAAATGATAGTGAAAAGTGTTGTATGGATTTGTATGGTAGTTTGACGCATGTTTGATTTTATAGAATTTGCATACTGATCATATCTGATCATACTGGTTTGCAGAAGAACTTCGCTGGTGCAAAGCTTGCGGCGAAATCACCATGACGATTTGCACCACCACTTTGTGCATAATGCAGTGTATTAAGGCCCCACTCAGTCGCAGCAAATTGTTCGAACATGCTCGAATCAAAAAGGGTAGCGGACCTTTGCCGGGTCCACTTCCTCTCTTCGAAACGTTTCAAGGATGTTTCAATGATGTTTCAATGAATATTGTGCCAATTTGGAAGCTCTGCCCGGAAGCGCCTCGGTCGTCAATTCGAAAATTTATCTTCATGGAACCCTTCATGGAACCCGAGCTCACAGGTAGACCTGGAAGCATCACCGGGAAAGGCCAGGCTAAAATGATCGAGCAATGTCGTGCGGTGTCAACTCAAGTCGACCGACCGTGCAAGTCGTAAAATCCAGTCATTTGGCAGTGAGACAGGCCTTGCGAAGACTGGAAGTTGGAGAGGGCCATGTGCCAAGCATCAGATACGAGCTGCTAATATTCAAAATCTAGACTCTTTGGAAAATATAAATCGTGAATCCTTTTGATTTGGCCTGCCACGTTGCTACTTGATGCTATTTGATGCTATTTGATGCTGCTTGATGCTACTTGACCTTAGGATAGACTTGGTTAGGCCCTCGCGAGCTCAGGATTCGAACTTCTGCAAGACCCTACCGTAGAATTGCGGCAAGGCGCCACGGACATGACTGACATAGCATAACCCGATTGGATTTGATGGGCGGTTGGCCAAAGTCCAGCAATCTGGGTTCCATCGGGTGCCGGGTGCCATGATGTTACACGATGTATCCATGATATCCATGATATCCATGATGTGCCATGATCCATTGATCCGATTTGATCCATTGTGCAGGCAAGAGCTTTGCCAGGGGCCGCTGCTCCAGCGGGCAGCCAGGCCCAAGGGCCAACGAAACGTCCGACATGGACACTGATGACACTGAATTTATTCAATGTATGGTCACTATGGTTCTGCTGATTTTTTTGTTGGTCCCTTCAAGTCTCTTCAGACCTTTGGACAAGTTTTTATGTGACGCCGTTTTGTTGTCGTATGTTGTCGTATATTGCGTCTTTCATGCAAGTTTTTCTTATAGTATCTTCCGGATCCCTCTGGGTCTTCTTGTGTTGGCTTTGTGTTGATTTGTGTGTCTTGTTTTATTGTTTAGGGAACACCCGCCTTGTCAGCCCAAACCCCAAAAATCATTGAATTTGAGTAGATTCCCAAGTATGCGTATACATATGGGCAAGGTCAAAAAGAGAGTAGGTATGAGAGCACTATGACATCAGTAAGTATACAATGTAGCCCGCCATCACTTCACAAAATGTGTGATTGATTGTGACAGAGATCGGGTGCCTTAGCGATAACTCTGCGAAAAAAAGAGCAAAAAACAGCTCCCACTGTGTGGAGCGATAGGAACCTTGAGGAGGGATAGGCGATACCTCCTCAAGTTGATGACCCTAGAATCAGTACCATGTCTTAAGCATGGCACATATTTACCCAATTGCATGTGTGCGAGTACAAATGGTATACGGTATACGTACATGCACAACTGGAAACTGTTATAATCAATCAAATTTACTGTAGAAAGGACACCAGTTTACCAGTGCATTTGTGATCCGAGGTATGAGGTGAACTAGCTATTCGGCTATTCCTGTACTGTAGCTATATATCGTGCAAGTGATGGGAAATGATTGGAATTGTGCCTTTGTGTGACCATTTTTAGTGGTGTCTCAACAGTCTCAACTTCAAATCTAGCTCGAGGCGTGGACATATGAATCATATGACAGTATACAACAGGATACAACAGGTTTGTCAAAGTGTAGCTGCTGGATGATGCTGGATGATGCTGAATGCGACTCTCGGCACCTTTCCCAAGGTGAAGGTTGGTTTGCAATCACCGGGAATGTGCAGCCTTGGACACATCGCGAGGACACATGTGGTGATGTGATGCCGCTATTGTTTTGCAAGTCATAAGATTAGAGGTTATCTATGGTTATCTAAATATATTCTTAATATATCTTAAGACTACTTATGTTTTACTTGCTCTTGACTTGAGATTTGCATCACCTGCTCATGGACGAATTAGTCGCCACTTCACGCAGCATGTGTTGAGAACTCTTGGTTTTTGGGGTTCAAACCAGGAGCTGTCTGCGAAAACTCTCAGCACTGATGTCCAGAGCTAGTTGATGCATCGATCTGGCAATGCGTGCGTTGAAAAGTGAGTCGCCAGATGTCGCCAGCCAACGTATGATGCATCAAACGGATGTATAACAAGTGGGTCCTGCACAGTTGTGTGCTGCAATGGAGAGTGTTTTAGTGTCTTAGAATGTCTCAGTGCTGTGTAAGTCAGATTTGTTCGTGTCTTCCGAGTTCAGAATGGCTGTTCACGGGAGTTCAACGGTTTTTGGGATCGAGGACTGATGCTATCGACTTGTAGCTTTACCTCCGTACAACATCAGCTGTTCTGTATCTTTGTGTTCCTTTCTTCGGAGTGTTTGCTTTCCGGCTCACAACACATGTCCAGACTTCGTGGAACATGGGAACCGCTGCGTTTTTGGCTCCAAAGCTTGGATGAAAATTCAGAGCGCACGCAAGCGTACCCCCTGCACGAACGCACCTCCAGAGTGATGCTGAGGTTATGTTTGAAACTCAGAAACAGCCCATGGTTGTTGTGAATTGGACGTTAGAAGCAGTTTTTTTTTCACGATAGATTGGATCATGCTACCCAAAGAACGGCAAGGCCACGTGTACCATATAGAATTATTCGGCACGCAGCCGCCACCTACTGTAGCATACTGTAGCTACCGTTTGCAGAGGCAGGCCAAACGGCTGACTTTATGTTTCCTGGCCATCTAAAACTTTCCGATGGAGACCTGAATAGACTTGACAAGTGACTTGACAGTGACTTGAGCAAAGTTGAGAATGTGAGTTGCCGTTGCATGCCGCCATCGCAGACACCTACCATGCCCGAAGTGTGGCTTCGTGCAGCACCTGTTTCAGGCAGTGGTCAACCAAGGCACGGCAGCCATCTCGGTCAAGTATGTCAAGTCATGTTAGCTAAGCAGCTAATCTTTTCATGTTTTTGTTCTTCGTACCTGCCTTCCTCGGTTGCCCCCAGGAAATAAACTCGCAAGTCACTTGAAGTGTGCTCGTAAGAGCTGCCAAATTATGGCTTGGTCGAATCAGGTCTTGCTGATTTCGTCATGGAATTAGGAAATTGGCGACCGGCGGAACACGCAGTAGATTCTGGCTCAGTGTCAACCAATGCACGATATGCAAGTTTTTCTTGGCAGGGAAGTTGCGAGTCATTGATAATCCTAATTTGCAAGAGGGACTGGAGAACACTTTCAGTTTACTTTTTTGGTAACACAAATTCCATGGATTCTACAATTGACGTATCACTCATGATAGTCATGTCAATGAGAGACTTAAGACTTAAGATATCTTAAGACTCTTCAGAGATCTCAAGACTGCGACTGCAGATTGGATCAGGTTGGTATTGTCGGTATGGTGTCGCAATGAGTTGGTTATGGCCTCTCTGGCCAGTGCAGTGCTGCCCTCCGAGAACTGGAATAGTTTGGCGCGCTCACAGCTGGAGATCCTCCAAACGCTCGTGAAAAAACATCTGGACGATCCTTCTCTAACTGAGATCGCAAGTGGAAATGACTTTACAGTGACGACTACAGAGCGAGGCATCCCACGCTATGAGCATTCGCACTTGGTGGCAGCTCTAGATGTGTTGCTGGAGTATCAGAGAAATCGGAAAACCACTTATTTCAAGGTCATGGGCACAAGAGCACAGACAAGCATCGCCCCATATCGTCATGATCCACGAACACGCCTCATTGAACTGCTGAAACGGTGGTTGCGAACGAATGCAGCCAATGCCAACATCAGTGAAGAAGAGGTTCGGCGCATGTGTGCTTTGTGCAGAGATCTCTTGAACTACCCAAACTTATTTCCATCCAGAAACAAGACGAGTTTCATGCATGCCCTTAGTGAAGCATATGAGCATCTTGAGCTTCAGTTGCGTCAAGTCCTGGAGCGAGACCGTACATGTGCAGAACTGGCTACCAGATGCCTTTCTTTGAGCCGCAATTTGGTGTCGGATGCGATTACTTTCTTGCTGCTTGCGGCTACACACCTCACGCAAACAGACAACCTTCCATCTTTGGAAGTGGTGGTGCTTTGGCAGTCGCTGCCAGCAATCGGAAATCCATTACCAAGTCGAGCTGATCCGCAGTTGCAGAAGAGTATGCAGGACAAGAATCGTCCGGACTTTATCAATCTTTTTGATTCTTTATGTATCTTTTTATTCTTTATTCTTTATCATGTATCTACATTGTTCTGATCTTCCTACTCAGTAAACATTTCTCCGATTTTCTCCGTGGCCAGATATATCATAGTCAAGAATCCAGATGGCATGGTGATGCAGTGATATGAAATGATATGAATCCCATTGAATCCCCCTGAGGACGCTTGGTCTACTTTGATCGGGTCCTTGATAACTTCTCTCCTGGGTCTTCGGTGGACGTTTCACCTTTTCGCCGGCGTAGGCACTGATCAGGAGCTCAAGGCGTTGGCTCACGACGGTGGACATGGAACCTCTGGAACCCCTGGAACCCCTGGAACCCCTGGAGCCAAAGACACACTAGCGCAGATCCACCGTGTGCGTGAGGAGTTCGCGGCTGGCCATTTCAAACTGAGTGGTTTGGCGGGGCCTTTCCGAGAGCCACAGCAGCAGGAGACGCGGGAAAATCTCTTGGTGGCAGTTGAGTCCCTGTACGACCTTCTGTACCTACTTGGGGAGGTGCTGTTGCATTTCCACAGGATAAGTGATAGCTTGGGAGATTATGGAATGATCCGTGTGTCCTTGTGGCTGCATCCCTGCTTGGATTCGGTGATTGAGAAAGTCCAGCGGCTGCAAGCGAGCCTGAAAGGTCTCAGCAAGGCCGTGGATGCAGAACTTGTCATCGCCAAAGCTCGAGGGAGGACGGTGAAGAAGCCGCTGCCCAGTGACCGAATGTCCTCCCGTGCGCATGCTGCTGTAGAGCGGGCACTTGTGGGTCAGGATTGTCACCTATCTGCATTGCTTCACACCTTGGAAGAACTCAAGACGCGTTCATCTCCTGAACGGCTTCCACATGTGGTTGAAGGGCTGGGTGATGCCTGTGTCCAGCTTCAGAATGTTCTCACATCACCCCAGTTCCGTGCTCGTGTGGGCGATTCTTTCCCTCAGCGCTTGCCATCTTTGGCGAATATGACCAGGGGGAGTGACCAAAGACCCAATCTTCAGTTGATGAACGTAGATGAAGCACATGATGGCCACTCTGCGGCATATAGCGATCCAGAGGAGCCCCAAGAACCGCAGCCATATCAAGATCCTCCAGATCAAAGCCTGGCATACAGAGATACGGCGCAAAAAGGCCAACAAAAGACTGAGCAAAATGGAGCTCCTGCGGACACTGCGGACCTGCCTGATGCGGATCATTCTGTTTGTTTTTTCCTTTTTGGACAGGGTGAGGCACGGCGAAGGAGCAGGAGCTTGTCCAATGCAGTATGGAGCACCTTCCGTTCAATGCGAGGCATGCGCGGTCCGACCTGGCACGCATCCCTGCCTTCCACTCGTGGCCCAAGCACACCATACACAGTGGCAGCTCCATCTTCAGTTCCACATGGGCCACATGCGCCGCATGCGCCAAACGACTTGGTGTCGGAGCTATCTCCTGATGGCTGGATTTGTCGCACAGGTTCAGGGGGGCGGACCTCCTGGCACCACACATCTCTGGGGCCTGCGCCATGGGATGGCCAAGGCCGGGAGCCAGACGAGCTCTTCCATGCCAAGCCTATCTCAATTGGTGGGTCTCAGCAGAGGCTCGGAACACGAGACGCCCGAGACACCCGAGACACCCAAGACACCAATCCATTCTCCGATGACTTGGAGGCAGAGGCCATGGGCGCCACAGGTGCCACAGAGCGCACCACGGAGCCTGGCATTCGGCATGCGCACGCAGATGTGACTGGCTTCCAACCGACCCCATCTGTCTCTGCCCGGGAACAGTTGGAGATACGCTTGGAACGCTCTCCAGTGACTCCGGTGACTCCAGTGACCCAGGAAACGTCTCAAGTGATGGACTTCGGGCCGTTCACTGATTCGCCCTTTGGAAATGGCCATGCGCAGGATGCGTCCACTCGAGAAAGCCGCCGAGCCTCTACAATGCCTGGATTCATGCAAAAGCCATTGGAAAGAGGGTGTTTACGAGCAGAAGTGCAGCGTCTTACCACTGGTGTGCAAGGTTGGAAAGCCCATGACAGTCGTAGCCTTTTAATCACTGGCAGCCAGCTGCTGATTTACCAGAAAGGCTCCACGGACCAAGTCAAAACAGTTGTAGACATTTGCGATGATGTGGAACAATGCTCACTTCTCCCTGATGGTGTGCTCTCCTTGGAAGTGCGACGCAAGAGGCGTCGCTCCTCCAGTCTCTCACGCTTTACGCCACGTTCACGAAAAGATTTGGACGAGAGGAAGCTCTACTTCTTTAAGTTCGAGCCACAAGAGCTCGCTCAACAGTTCAATGAGATTCTCTCTCAATCCAGAGGGACTTATTGAAGACTTGATGCATCTTGATCTTGTTCGTTTTTGCCGTAATTCTGCGTATTCAAGAAATTGAAGAATATGCTCTGACATTACAGTGATTCATTTTGCGTCGCATTCGCGATCTTGTGTCATGACTTTGCATGTACGGGCCGTTTACGGACCCCACTTCTCGTGCCCAAAAGGATGGCTTGCGGTGTTCGCAGAAGTTGAATTGCTGGCAGTCCTAGTCGTCATGACAGAGGGAGCAAGAGAGCAAGAGAGCAAGATGGAGATCCGAAACTCCTCAACATCCATCAGCCATGTCCTTCATGTCCTTCATGTCCTTCCGATCGCGGTTTCTCGAAGGTGAGGCCTTCCCAGGCAGAGAGGTGCGAGGCTCAGGTGAGTCGGGCGAGGTGTCGGTGCCATGAGTGGATGTGGGGAGCACTCGAAAGGATTTAACACATGATTTAACACATGATACTCAAATTGGAAACATTTGGAAACCATGAAACATCATGAAACTTTAGGATCACATAAAATCAAGTAATTATCCGTTGCCATCCTGGAACAGTTTTTCTATATATTTTTCATTATTTTTCTATCTTTTGTTGGGTTTCCTATGGTCAAGTACTGAAATTTATTCATTTTGCACGGGGCTGTTTTTTCATGTTTTTTTTTTTTACTTGCTGCCCTCTTGCATTGTGCTATAGTACAATAGCTGCTATAGAGGTGGCATATTTTGGCAGCTGGGGCTTTGAACCCAAGGCAACAACAGTTCCTTGCCAACGTGTGCAGGTGCATTGCAAGCGGCACCCGAATTGGGGTTTGGGGATAGCATTGGGGGAAGTACGTTCGGTAGACCTTGGGATTTTTTGGGAATCCAGAGTCACACGGCGGGGCTTGGACAATGCCACTGGCTGCCAGTGTGACGTATGATATGTATGATGTGGCAAACACCGATTCCTTGTGCAGTTGTACATATCGTACGGCAGTAACATCTCGTATCCTCAGGTTGCTTTCAAAATTCAATCATCCGCTTCGGCCTTTGGCTCTGACAGAGCCGCAAACAAGCCACACAAGACCACAGATTCAAGCACGGCCACACATCATCAACGGAAAGGCATGAAGAATCACATGGCATCACTGGCATCACCACATCTCATGGACACACCAGACAGCAGTGATTCTCGTCAGCTGGGTTCCACTTGCATCCACTTGCCATGACTGAAGAGAGCCGAGAGGCTCAACCGCAGCCACCGCAGCCACCGCAGCCGCAGCTTGCGCAGTTTGGGACCTTTGAACCTGGAGAGACGCCGACGCCGCCGACGCCGACGACGCCGACGCCTGCTGGGTCCCCTGGAGCTTTTGGCGCTGGCGCTCTCGCTCTTTCGCTGCCAGAAGGAGATCCACCGCTGCCCGCCCCTGCCTACAGATCCTACAGTCGTAGGAGTTCAGGAGATGCAGCATCTGGATTGTCCCCCGCACGTGGAAGCTTTAGCGACGTCCTGGAGCAGATTCAGGTGCCATGCTGAAGTTCTTGCAGCTCATTAAAAGTTTATTGTAATTACTATAGTGATGTCCTGACATGCAGCATACTGTGGCAAATCGGCAAGTCAACCTGTCTGGCAGACTGTCGGGCGGACACAGCCCCCCGCACATTCAGCAGTCATGAGTCAAGGTATCACTTATCACTGATCACGGTATTACAGACATTTGAAATCATTTGAATAAGCTCCCGATTCTCACTTAATTAATTCACTTGATTCACTTGATTCACTTGATCAATGAAAAAGCTTGCAAAAGCTCGTTCTTCGATCCCATCGGTCCACCAGCTTTTGTTATGTTAGATTCATGTGATTCATGTCGATTTCAGGTGTTGCAAGAAAGATTGCGGGAAATCCACGAACAGGAGGTTCACGGTGTTCACGGCGTTCACGGTGACAGATCCAGGCTGGAAAGCTGCATGGCAGACGAAGCGACCAACTTTCTGGATAAATCATTGGTCTACCATGGTCTACTAATATGAACATCATGATATATCATGATATTACAATGATACATCATGATAATATACTAATTGAAGTTATTGAAGTTAAGTTTGTTATATGCGTTGATTTGCAGATGTTTATTGCAGCTGGTAGATTTCAAGGCCCAATCCATCAGCCAAGACCTCAAAGCACAAGACTTCTTCCAGGCTCAGCATCAAGGACGACAGCTGGTTGAATTTGGGATGCAAATTGCCATGAGTTGCCCAATTGAAAGCACAAAAACATACACAAAACATATGTTTCATCGAAATGGAATCTAACTTGGAAGTTGAATTATACCTAGACTTTTCTTCCATAGTTTTCCTTTTTTTTGGGGGGGGAAGTCGTAAAAAAATGAAGCGCTGGGGATTTAGACCCAAATTCCAACAGAAAATAAACAGTCACTTTATTAGGGGGGTAAAAATGATTAAAAATGATACATTTTTTAAAGTGTGTCCGGATGTGTCCGGGGGTTTTGGCGCACTTTATATTGTGATATATTGTGATCTTGTGATCGGGATGGGTAATCTGATGTGAGCATCAAGTGTGCAACTAGTCTAAAGATTTCTAAAGTAGTGAGACAAAGGAACTGAACATAGTAGTATGAGCAGAGCCGCAACAGTCCTGGCACAAGCCAGTTACAAAAAGCGTCTAAAGGATTCTAAAAAAACTAAAATACGTTTTATTCCAATATGTCCCAATAACTTCCAATAGCTTCGATATGTTTCGAATTGTTTCGATATGCTCGATTCGATGAGATTCGATGAGTTCCAGTCTCTTGAGAGTCATGACATGTCATGACTCCATGACGCAGGAGTCGCCACACAGGGTCGACTCCAAGAGCTCGCAGTTGTCGAGCGATGCGGAGAGACCCCCGACTTCGCAGAAGGCCGTCAGATCCGTCAGATGGGTCAAACGCTCCACGTATGCTCCACGGTCAAATGCTTCAATCCGACCCTGTCCGAAAGAGTCCCGGAGTGTCAGATGATGTCAGATGTTAGCAGATGTTGTAGAGGTAACGGTATCATGCGCCGCCTTTCATTAATTGATATTGACCATTGACAAATGTATACATCCACCATGTATTTACATTACTTACGGAATGTGAGTCTGTATGAATCTGTTCTATCTGCTATCACTCCATCACCGTATTTTTGTCCATGTGTTTTTTTTTTCAAGGGGAGGCGATGGAGATTTCGGAAAGCCGAAAGCATCGAAAGCATCGAACGCCGAACCCTGGAGGCAGAAATGATGATGGCACAGAAGGCCTTCAGGACCACCACCGATTTCGAAGAGACGATGCGAAGCGCGGAAGTGCAGTTCTTCATCGGGGTGGAATGGGACATCGATGACACAGGCCTGCTTGACCTCCAGAAGAACCACTTAGCAGTGACATCACCAAGAACAAAAACCCATCATACGGGAACCATCAGCTCAGGCGTGGGGGGTATAGCCAGGAGGTCCTCCTGGTTGCGCACGACTACAGAGAGACCACCTGAAGGATGCGCAGTAAACCCGGAATCGAAGAGGAGGATCTTTTGGGATTGCTTAGCGATGGTGGCGCTGATGATTGAGGTTCTCACTGCACCTGTGCAGGTGTACAACATCGATGGGAGATTCAGACGAGCAGCAGATGTGCTGCATTGGGTGACCACAGCCTATTGGGTCCTTGACGTTCCTGCCTCCTTCCTCACAGCGGTGTACATCAACGACATCCTACACTCACAGTTGCATGTCGTAGCCAAGGTCTATTTGAAGTCCTGGTTTTGTTTTGACATCGTGATGTTGGCCCCAGAAGTGCTTTTTCTGGTGAACATTTTTGTACAACCCGATGAATCTGAGAGTGACCCAGCAGCCTCTGGCTTGCTTCGTGCTTTGCGTGCCAGACGCTTGGTGCGTGTCATCCGCTTTGCTCGGATCATGCGCTTTCGAAAGGCCATGACGCTGGCGAAGAAGCTCAGTTGCTACAAGCATTTCCGGATCTTCTTCCAAGGCTGGATTTCAGCATCACTTCTGCCCTTGGTTTTGCTGCTGTTGCTCCTGTCCATCTCGATTCATTTCCTGGCCAGCTTGTGGTTTGTGGCGGGCGATGTTGAAGGTGGCTGGGTGATGGCCGAAGGCTTGCACGACGCACCATTTGTCCAGCAATATGTGAGAAGTGTCGAGTGGGCCTTGTCCAGGTTACCAGCATCGTCACTGAGATCCAACGTCGAACTCAACACTGCCTTTGAGCGCTGGCTCGCCATCATGGCCACCTTCGTGTCTGTTTGCATCTCCTCCCTCTTCATCTCAGTCACAGCCTGAGATAGCCTGAGTCTGTGATATTCTGTGACGACAATGCGCAACCAGAGCTATCAAGGATTATCAAGGGCTCCAAAAGTTGAACTTGTCAACAATTGCAATCACAGATATATATATATATATAATTATATATATATAAGTCCAATTATTGGAACATATGATGATACAATATACAGGTGTATGTTTCGCATGTCATTCTGTGTTTGATGGTGTTTGGCATTGTCCCATGACAGCACGTTCAGCATCGTGTCATGGTGCAGAGGGAACAGGCTCAGACACCTCCCAGACTTTCTGAGAACACCCGCTACTTTCCATGTCCTTTGTGATTCCATGTCCCTATGTGATCTATGTGCGCTCAAATGATGAAAGATAGCTTGCTAGCATTTGCCAGCTGGAGTTGCAATTTGCTTTAGCAATGAATTGGGGGTAGACTGGATATGACTGGATGCAGCCTCCACAATCGATCATGCCGAACTGATTTTGGGACCCTCCCTGTTGGCCATGATGTATCACTTGAGCTGTAACCCCCCCGGAACTGTTACCCCCCGGCGGGCTCAAATCCCGCTGCATCCATCTGACTGGAACTTTCCTTGACACCTTTGATGGATGCATCCATCTTCATTGCAGAACCTTTTTCCCCCTTTTATCTTTTTCCCTGCAGTTTACCGAGCCCCAACGGTCGCGACATGTGTCACTGCAGAGCCAACTAGCTCTCGTCCCCGTCCCTTTGGCCGCCAAGTTCGACCATTGACACGCGGTCAGCAGCTAGGATGTATAATGTGAATGTGATATACGAATATATATATATATATGATATTATGTGACGTTATGTGAGATATGATGTGTCTGCAGAGAGAGAGAGAGAGAGAGAGAGGACAAAGCCAGACAGAACAGATCTTTGCTCAGGTGCTCACCAATATCATGGCAGATGTGGCGCGCAAAACCCGCAAAATGACTCAGATCCTGGAGTCTGTCAGGAAGTACTGTGGAACCTGTGGCGTCAGCTTGGCTCACACCATGAAAATCCGACGCCTTGTAGAGCGGGAACATTTCCGCGCAAACATTCAAGACCACATGCAATTTTTGCTCTCGCTTCCAGAAAGTCTAGTCCGAGAGCTTTTCCATGAGGCACGCAGCTTGACATTGGGATGCCACCCCTTCTTTCTGGAGATAGGAGCTGCAAACGCTTCTATGGAGTTGAACCTGTGCAACCAGGCAGTCAAGGAGCTCTACTTGTTGGAGCACGATGTGATCTTTTATGGGAATCAGAAGGGCCAAGGACTATACATCTTGGCATCAGGTGCTGCTGTCTATGCGCCAGGCTCCGAATTCCATCAGCCACAGTCAGACATCCTGCAGCACTACAATCGCCGAAACTCGCCAAGTGATAACCATTGATAACCTGCTAGAGATGGCTAGAGTCTAGCGGAATCTAGCGGACCTGGCGGCAAGAGATTTTAAACTGGTTTCTAGATGTTTATAGACGTGTAGGATACATATGGATACATATGGGCTTGGGAGATTCGAGTTGGTTTCGAGATGTTTCTAGTTTTGGCCTGTGAATTTGTGGGCGGTGAGCGCGGTCTGAAGCCTTTCCCTCGGAATTGGGCCGAGGAAGGGATTCTTTCAGCAAAGTCCTCAACATTTTTGGAAGCACCGGCGACCATGTCGAAGATTCATTCAGTGTAGTGAAACAGACGTCATTGATGTCTGGCAAACCAGAGGCGAGGGATGGCCAGGGAATACTTGATGCATTTTCAGACAAGCCGTAGTCGGAAGAGATGAACGTATGTATGATATATAATGTTATATAATGTATATAATGTTATATAATGTATATATATATATATAATGTATTAAATAGTGTATATATATATTATACACTATTTATTATTTACAGTATATATATCTATATACATTATATATACATATTAGATTACATACATATCTATCTATCTATCTATCTGTCTATCAATCAATCTATCTATCAATCTATCTATCTGTCTATCTTTCTATCTATCTATCTATCTATCTCTCTATCTATCTATCTATCTATTTATCTATCTATCTATCTATCTATCAATCAATCTATCTATCAATCTATCTATCTGTCTATCTTTCTATCTATCTATCTATCTATCTCTCTCTCTCTATCTATCTATCTATCTATCTCTCTCTCTCTATCTATCTATCTATCTATCTCTCTCTCTCTATCTATCTATCTATCTATCTCTCTCTCTCTATCTTTCTATCTATCTATCTCTCTCTCTCTATCTATCTATCTATCTATCTATCTATCTCTCTATCTATCTATCAATCAATCTATCAATCAATCTATCTATCTGTCTATCTTTCTATCTATCTATCTATCTCTCTCTCTCTATCTATCTATCTATCTATCTATCTCTCTATCTATCAATCAATCTATCTATCAATCTATCTATCTATCTATCTGTCTATCTTTCTATCTATCTATCTATCTATCTCTACCTCGGGACCGGTGTTTTTTGCGCCAGTGGTCGGTGTTTTTTGCGACAGTAGTAGTAGTAGTAGTAGTCGTAGTAGTAGTAGTCGTAGTAGTAGCAGTCGTAGTAGTAGTAGTCGTAGTAGTAGTCGTCGTAGTAGTAGGTAGTAGTAGGTAGTAGTAGGTAGTAGTAGGTAGTAGTAGGTAGTAGTAGTAGGTAGTAGTAGTAGGTAGTAGTAGTAGGTAGTAGTAGTAGGTAGTAGTAGTAGGTAGTAGT
>Ga0126342_10013427_pt1 | contig 14515 bp, 13 predicted proteins | sample Cyp1metagenome_FD_92528 | JGI IMG/M metagenome (GOLD analysis project Ga0126342, IMG submission 92528) | Coral microbial communities from Lord Howe Island, Old Settlement Bay, Australia - Cyphastrea 1 metagenome | ecosystem: Host-associated > Invertebrates > Cnidaria > Coral ... | reverse complement strand
TTTTTTTTTGCAATAAAATGAGAATGGAATTTTAACATGTTAAAAATCATCAGGATTTACCTTGCCAATAAAATGCTCAGACCAACCCCCCAACAATAAAATGACTAGCCTGACATCAATTTTGAAATTCCAATACATTAAAAAAACTCGTTTAAACTATGCACAGGTTCACCAGTTCTAGAGTGGAAATTGCCACGGGGATCCTGTGAACAAGACAATTGTTCTGCAGAACCCACTGCTCAGGAACGTTACGCTCCGCTTTAAAGAGCTTCACATGCTGAAACCATCAGTCAGCGCCATCCTGCGTCAAAGAATTCCCGGTTTAGATCTGAAGATCTTGATGCAATTTTAAGAACCCGAAAATGGCCATCTTATCATCAATTACCCTCTGGTAAACATACAAAAAGCTATTGAACATGGCCATTTATAGTTGAATTACCCATTAAAAAAGTGCTTTTCCATAGTTATGTTAGTTTACCGGAGGGTATATCCATTCACTATCCTTATTGGACTGTGAGAAATCACTGCAACGCTCCTGACAATGGGGTACATTACTGAAATATGTACCTGTAATCTATCCGTATATATATATATAACATACAGATATAGTATATGTACATAAAACACAGACACACACACACACATACATATTTACCTTAAATTCTTCCCAGTATTCCGACATCTAGTTTGAAGACCAATCCGACGCTTGAGGCTGGTTAGGGACCGGACAGTTGGCCTGCTGAACCTGGCCACGCCAGCCGCCAGCTGGAAGTAATAAGCTTTGCGCAGAAAACGCCAACCAAAACTCACTTAACACGCCAACAATTCCTGAGGGCAACACCGCGCGTGCCTCAGCAGGCGCTCGCGCTCAGAACAGTGGCAGGTTTTGACACATTTTGGGGGAGGTTCCAGGGTCGGGCCAAACCATTGCCAGTTCATAATCTTGACACCATTTGGGGAGGGAAGGATGTCACATGAACTACTGACTGGATCTGATTAGGTGATTTGCAAGAAAACAAGATCGGAGTAGGCCATGTCTACAGTTAAGATCATTTAAGTACTTCAAATTTTGCGCAGTTCTCTCTTGGGAACATTCTTGGGTCATGTATGCGTTATGGGGATCATGTCCATGGTACTTTTATATACTTGTCATCTCTCCTGAATGGACCATCTACAAGCCTGGCCCAACCCATGCAAACCAATATCTTGATCCCTTCAAGCTGTCCAAAAATGCTCTTCACACAGCCCGACTTCACGGCGGCAATTCTACTTGGCTCACCATTCAAGAACTATGAAGTTTGATTGGATTCGTCTTTTCCTTCATTGCGAAAGCGACACCACACATCATGTCTTTGTGGTAGCAAAATACAACTAACTACTGAATTTCATCATCCTCCCATTGCTGGCAGAAACGTGGCCATGCTTCCAGGCTGGTTACAAGAAAGGATGAAATGTCAGGATCTTTCCACACGGTCCCGTTATCAACCAGTGATGCACAGGAATTGACCAAGCATCTTTGGAGGTTCAAGTGCCAAGTCTTGTTTGGACAACCAGAGGGTTCAGAAGTCTGGTACCTGTATTCGTGGAAGTATTGGTCTTGCACATGCTTCACCTTTCTGTTTGTGCCGAAAATCAGCAGAGAATCAGACATTGGGATCGTGTGATTTTGGGCCTTTAGTATCCCTAGGTTTTTAGATTTCAAGCCCTCCTTTCTGAGGCCAATGGACGTCGAAATCTACGGCCAGCTGACGCTGTGTAGTCGCACCGGCCTTGTCGTGCTGGCTCAGCACCTAGCGGAAGCAGCTGCAGGGGGTGGCCTGCATGGCTGCACACCAGTGAAAGTTGCTTACGCGGGTCACACACAAGAATGCTTACCAGTCGTGCCTACGCAGAAGCTTTCACAGGGGCTATGCAAAGGTCGAGAGGTCTTACGCGCATCCACGACGTCCAAAAAATCATGTGCAGAGCCTACGCGGACATACGAGTAGCATGAGTTCCTCTCGTATACAAATTCCTTCCGGTATTAAAAGAAAACGGCCCAAATGGAGCAATCACATCACTGCTATCTTCTGACCCCTGGGCAAGGGTTTCACCTTTAGTGGGCCTGTCACAAACCCCTTTCAGACACAATGTAGAGATTGTCAAGAGATGGTAAGTCATACTAAGTCTTGTCTACCAGCCTACCTTTGTCGCCAATCAGATCAAGTTCCTGTCCTGTCTACCCGTTCGCTCCCAAACTCACGTCCCTGGGCCCACAAACCGCTTCGTCACGGTTTGAATGATCAGGATGCTTGCAAGAAAAAATATTGTAAACCATACCCTGAGAATCTTTCGAGCCATTTCAATCGTAGGCTTCGCTGTGGTACAAGGACGTTCCCAGGTGACCAAAATGATTTCCATTGCTGCATCTTGAAGGCCCTTTGGAGGACACGCGCGGTAAGTCATCCCGCTCGTGATTTTGAAACAGCTTTGCAACGCCATTACATCACCAATACCCGGGCTAAAGAGTACCAAGACCTAAACCATCGTGAAATTCCGTGGTAGCGGAATGAAACCAGATACGCTTAGTGAACCAGCCAATTCTTTTTCATCACCTGCCAGAAAGTGCAAAACCAAGCATCTTGAGTTCCTTTGCAATCTTTCCAGTGCAAAATCAAAGGTGCCGATTATGCTGCTCCCCACTCCGGCCCTCTCAATTTCTCACTGAAATCCTCTGAATTTGCACACGGAAACCTACGACCCACTGATGGATCTACACACTTGTGGCGACTCGGGGGCCCGGGGGTTCCCCGGCCTCCGTGGCATCATCTCTCAGTTGGACCTGTCGAATAAAGTGTGGCAAAGTGAGGCAAACATCAGCAAATCGCCATTTGGCAAATAGACATGAAATAGACATGATAGTCACCAAGTCACCAAAGTGTTCTCATTGTGAGAGTCAGAATATTCACTGACAGGCATCATCTTAGAAGAGTACTTCTGATTGCCCACTTGCACAATATCTTCGGAAGGGCTGCTGGGGGCACCCAACACCAAATCATACCCAGTTCCACTGAGTTCAAGTAAGCCCGTCCCCAAGATTACGAAGCAGCACTGGATTCTTTATCGACACTGTATCAACAGTAAGTACAGTAAGAGGGATCCTACCGGACATTGCCAAGACCGTCAACATCACAATAAGAGCATCGTTTCTTCCCAGCTGGCCTTGTTCGTGCTGTCACGGTCTCGCACCCTTTCCTTTTCTGGGCGTTGCCCTGCCTGCGTGGCGCTGGATGAGAATTGAAACTCCATCGGGTGGCCATGAAATATACCTAAATCTGTGCAAAGGACATTAGCCTGAGGCTGTTCAGGCTTTAATTAGTTTCAAAAAAACTGCCCTGGCAAGAATTCCAGCACGCAGTTGTTTTTTCAGCCCGAAGCTGCTTTGTCGAATTTTGGGTTTGTGAGTATAGCCAGTATAGAAGAGGTGCCCCTAATGAAATATACCATATATTGGATCATTTTACACAACCATTTTGGGGTTGTCCAAACCCCCATCACGCCAAATCACGCCCGAATCACGCCAAATCACTCCTTTTCACCAAAATCATATTATATATATATATACATACATATAAATTATAAATATCGTTTTGGAAGGTTTCATTGTGCTTTTTTTTGATGTTTGGGTTTTTCCCACCCAAATTAAAACTGCTCGAATATGGAAATCTGGACTGGGATGCACACTGCTGCCGACATTCTGGCGCGCGGTGATCACCTGGCCGCAAATCACTGAGTGGAAATGGGATGCCCAATAAAAGTGCCCTCAAAAACAAGTGGCTCTGTACAGGATATAAAAATATATAATATATAATTAAAATATACTGAGCGCCACCTGCCACCGTTGATTTTTGGACTTGGTAGACGATACTAAAATGATCTGCAATCACCCAGCCATTGGTGGCACTCTGAAAGAATAGACTCCTCTCTATGCAGGTATGGCCTCACCATGACCGGAAGCTCTTGAATACTGGTAGCCAAATATCAGGATAAGGATCTTCAGGGTTGGCAGTTTTACCTTTTGGTGGGGTTTGGCACTACCCAACCACCATTTTATACAATGGTTCAAAAATGTTGGCGCCAACCCCCACGTTCGCCCACATCCAAATAACACACCCAGACAATATCATATACTTGTCGCCTAAAAATGAACAAACACACTGGGTAATCGGAGCGATTTTGACTTTAGGTTTCAGGATTTAAGGTTAAGGTTTTAGGGTTTATTGTTTTGGAAGGTAAAAAACTCTAGCCCTATGAAGGGATTTGAGCACGTCAAAGGATATACGGATCCGTGGTGGGCACAAAGGGGGTTCAGCGGACATGTTTAAACCTTCCAAAACGAAAATCCGCTGGCTATTGTTGGTCGTCGTGCAGTGTACATGCGTCTGTGCTTATATGAATGTACAATGTACGCACATATTACCCATAAATTACACGTGTGTCTTTGTAAAAGGCAAAGCAAACTGCTCAACCAGGTAGCCGCCGTTGCACCAACAGGCGGTTGCAGCACAAGCTTTTTACACCAAGCAGCTGTGAATCAAAATTACTTTTAATATCTTATAATATTATATATACACAAGGCAGCTTTTGACGCAGATGCTTTTTGTATCTGATGTATCTGTTTGTTCTCCCGCACACCTTTCCATACCCACTCGCTCGGATCACACCACATGCCACATGCGTTTATTTTACAAACCCCAAATCCCAAAGACCGGCTGGCGGAATGTGCCAAAGGCAATTATAATTAGATGTTCAGACACCTGTTCTACGGGGGGTGGGTCAACTCACTGTCTTTGCTGGTGAAACCTCCATGCTTAAAGGACCCCTGGCCAACCCATAGCGTTTTTGTTTTAACGGCGCCTAGTTCGAGAGGGGCAGATGCTTCAGCTGTGGAAGCAGAGAACCGGCCGTGACGGTCGCACTTTTTGGGCTGAGCCGATAGGCAAATCAAATACAAGAGGAATCAGCAAGAAATGGCAATGGCTGGCAACAAATGTGCAGTCTTTGATTGATACTACTTATATTGTTCAAATTTGTTCGTCAAGTGATATTCCAAACATGCTGCTTAAAGTGCTTTTCCAAAGTGTACCTCCTGACACGCTTTCGGCTGTGCGTATGCATCCAAAATCGGTAGCTTTCAGAAACTCAAATTTCCAGTTGAAAGCTACCATTTGCCAAACTAACCTGAACGTTGAAGATCCGCATGTAGACATTATTTTAGATGAGTGTCCATTGCAAGATCGGGACTTGAACATCTCCTTCATCATGCGTCAGGTTTTAAATGTTGTAAGGTAACAATGTGGAACTACATCAATTACATCAATTATATCAAAAGCCCAAGCATCAATCTCATCCCATCCCATCCATCCCCCATTCATATTCAACACATTTTGTTTCACCCGAACGAAACCATGTTTTTGTTGCTGGAACTTCCACCCCAACGGATCCAACGGACTCCTCGGAGTCTTTCGGAAGGCGCACGGCGATCTCGCGGAACAACTCCTGCACCTCGGTCGGGTGTTTTTCCTAGAGAATCTGGAGGCTCGTCACACCCATAGGAAATCGTGCTTCAAGTTCCTGGACCAAATCAATCTTTTAAAACTAGCAACATATAGCAACATCATCTATAGCTTTGTTGCTTGACATGGGACTTTCTGAGCCCAAATTCTACTTGCAGAAGTGTCCAGTAGGAGCCCCCTCTGGCTGTAAGGTGGCCACATTCTGTCCGCTCTTGGCGGAAGTCTCCATGAAGAGCACACCCATCTGTTCTGCATAGGCGCGCACCGCCTGGCAGCTGTGTCTTGCGGAGCTTGGCGGAGCTTGGCGTCGGAACTTGGATCGTTTACAAAGGATGGGATGATTAATCCTTTCATCAGTTGTCAAAACCATCTAGAATTATTTCAAATTACCCCCCAGAATGGTATTGGTTCTTAGTAGATCTTAGTAGTTTCTATAAGTTTCTGCTTTTTCTATATGTTAGACTCTTAGACTTGAAACTGCCCAACTTCTGCGTTCGCCCAGGCCGTCCAAGAATTTTGGTCGTGGCGCCTCCCGCTCCACCACCCTGGAGGCTTCCAGGTCCACTTTGTTCCCAGCCAGGGCGATCAAGGTGTTTGTACCCTGCAATTCGGAGACCCAGCCCTTCGCTGCATCGAAGGACTCCTACCAGCTGGGGAGGCCATGATTTGGAGGGACCCTAAAGTCCTGAACTGATGAATCTGCTAAAATGCCACAGGTCACTTCTGAGCTGAATGTGTTTCCATTGGGCGCATAGGTAACAGGTTGCAACTGTAACTGAGTGTGATCAACTGTAAGCATCTTCAATACGGGACTTGCTTAATCATCAGTATCTCTAACCCATATGGTTTCTCTGGCACTACGGTTGCTCCAAGTTGCACCAGCAAATGGCCCTTGAAAAGCCCAATGGCAACATCATTCACCAATGGGGAAAGACTTCATAATTACATATAATTACCTTCCCGCAATCCAAGATGGCACTGGGAGAATACCTCCATTTGAACTTTGAACCCGACATGCCATGATTATCACGACTTCTCCCCGGAACTTTTGGGAAATTCCACCATCCATCCACCATCCACCATCCATCCACCATGCCTTGGAAGTGATGTCGTATACGATCACCGCCGCAGCCGCCTCAGTGAAGGTCCGTCCCCGCAGCTCCGAGCTGCGGCCAGCCGTAGCCTGAGGCTCAGGCGCCTCTGTAGTACATGGGCCTGAAAGTTGACGTGGGCCCTGATTGGGTTTGGAGGAATTTTCTTGGGACTTTCAATAGAAAACCCATGGCTTGTTGTACCTCCCAAAGGCTTTCGTGCCAATTTCGCTTCCGGGGCATTTTGCTGGGAAATAGTGTCCCTGCGATGGTCAGGAAGTCCTCTAGTTCAATCTTGACATGGACGCCTGCGAAGCATCAGACTGGAAAGGCCCAATCTGAGTTGTTCTTGGCGTCTTGTTGAATCTATGTTGACTCCCAAGGTTCCAGCAAGCTCCCATGACATCCAAGCCCACACGGCCCACACAGCTTGCCTCTACTCATACCATCCCTTGGGGTCCCAGCACAAGGCTCTTGTACCGCTCCTGCCCTGCGGTGTCCCAAATCTCGTACTTCACCACCTCTGCGCCGAAAAAGGTAGCATGACCCATCCCCATACCACTCGGCAAAACACTATAAGAAACCAGAAAGAAGCCACGTTTACAACCGTTTATAGATGTTTGGGGATGACCCAAATCCTATAAGTGTCAATCTTCCATGGCACATTTTGTGGTTGATCATGTGTATACTGGTGTATACTAATTAACTCCAAATTAACTCCAAAAAAGATAGGAAAAAATAACTCCCCGTTGTTTCAGGTTCGGATTTGACTTTATCAATTTGCCTATCTCAACTTCCAGGGGTTGCTCTACCCGATGAGGTTCCAGAAACGAACCAAGTTCGACCTCCGAGTTCAAGTTCACCGTCTGCGTCATGAAGGCCGCGCCGATGGTGGGCTCCTGCGCTGCGGTAGGGTGTAGCTGCCTCTTAAGGTGTGTAGGGTGTAACTGATGTAACTGCATCTGGCATGATTTAGCTTCACTTTGAAATCTTCGAAGTTCAAAGATATGAAAAAAAAAAGGACTGACCCTACTTGCCCACAGATATATCCTGATGTAGAATCTGCTGACTAAGCAAGATGAATATAGATGAACCAACAAGTACTTGTCTACTTCGATGCTGTGTCACCAATGATGAGCAATCATGCCATAATCATCCATAGCCAGCATGTTCAACCAAAGAAAACAGCCACGCGCCCATGACTGGCCCCAACCTCCTGTTGCAGGGCACCCAAGTCATCCAAAACTTCGCTCCTGGTACTCGTAGAATTCGCCCTTCGCGAAGCGCACCACCAAACAGGACCTCGGTCGATTTTTCACTGCAGGGATGGGGGGCTGCGATTTTTTGACGAAAGGTGTCCCAGCTTCACCATGAATGCCTGGAGCCCGACTTGCCAACAGAGGCATCGCCCAGCAAGACTAGCTTGAAGTGGAAGACATTCTGCCGGGGCAACCGAAAATTGCTGCGGAGATGAGATGAGTTTCCAAACAGTTGAGGCTTTTGGATGCTTTTGCTTAGATCCTATGGGACCTGACCCCAAAAAATGATCCGCCACTACCATGGAACACCCGCGCCTGCGCTGCGCCTGACATGACTTCACCTGGTTCCCACTGAAAAATGACATGAATCATCATGAAACCCTCAAGACCGAATTTGGAAGTTGATGTTCACCCATGTGAATTGCTATGTTTGGAGTTTGGGGCTGCTTCAATATCAAATCTCAGTGGCAAATGACACGATATCAGGGTCAACTCAGGGTCAAATCAGAGTGTGGGCCCCCCGGCCAGGTGCCGGCCACGCGCCGGTCACGTTGGAGCCATACGGCTGCCGACATGGACCCTTTGGAATCCCAAAATCCGATCCAGCCGACGCTTTGGGGCAACAAGATGGTGTGGAAAAAAAAGGGGGAAAATGGGAAAACAAAAAAACACTACTAACACTACAGTAATCTTCTTCATCCCTCCTAGGAGCTCCCATGCTGCACCTCGCAAATGCTCAGGCAGTTTTGGCCTCTGCAATCCAATGTGCTTTGGGCCCAAGATGAGGGGAATCTTTGTCCCAAAACCCACTGGACTGCCACCCCAAGAGGTCAGGATGTACTTCTGACATTGGTTTCAAAGGTTTGTTGGGTAAATTGGATCTGCCAGATTTCACGCATCAGTGGACAGAAATGATATAAACATGGTCAAACTTTCCCACGGACCCAGGATGATCCATGGCCCCACGCCAGGTCAGTAGCCGCAAACTCCTCGGCTTTCCGGTCCCAGCGTCCAGTGGATGAGGTGATGCGGGCCCCCTTAGGGGCACCTCCTGAAGTCCCGAAATATCCCATGAAAGGGATGAAATATGATGAAATCATGACGCCCAACTCCACCTATCTCCATCTCTAAATCGAATTGGATCATCTGGCCGCCCAGCTAAGCTGCACCAACCGCCTCTTCTCACCTCGATTCCGCTAGGGTCTCCGCACCGGTAAAGTCTCCAGCGCCCTTCGTCGCACGGCATCCGAAAATGCTGCCACCTTGATGGCAGATGGCACATTCCAGTAATATTGATGTGGTCGTTGAAAAGGATGAAACAATCAACAACATCAACATAAACTGATGAAGAAACATAGTAGCTATGCAATATAAAGAACTGATGAAACAATCAACACAGGCAGCATTCCATGGCCTTCAGCTGCAGCTTGCCACAGGCCCACAGCGCATTGGCCACGTCGGAGGCTCTAAGCCTTGGAGGTTCCAAGGAAGTTTTGGAGGTCGGCCATGGAAAATCCATGTGGAATCCGGAAAATAATGAACTAAAAGGCCGAATTTACCTCCAATTTGTGGCAGTTTAAGTAGGAAAATGATAATCAACCACCAAATTGTGGGGTAGAATAAAGGTGGAACGTGGTGAAACTAAGGGGCGATGGAAGTTTAACCAATGCGATAACGCAGGAATGCAGCACTGACAATACTGCTGGGATGCCTTGGGATCCCATGAGGCTTGAGCCACGGCGGAAGCCGCTTCGGTCTTTCTGGGACAGTCTGCCGTCATCGTCATCATCAACCATCATTGACCATCATAGCGTTATGATAACCATGATAACCATTGATAGTTGTGATATGTTGTGATGACTCATGACTCAAATAACCAGTATTAACCATGATCATCATCATGACTCAAATTCCTCAGATCATCGCCATCATAAGCAGCCATCCATCAATCCCCCCAACACCCTCACTGTCTGTCACGTCTCTTACGTCTCCGACGTCTCCACGTTCGTGGAGGCCACAATCTGCACAGCATCGGATCCAGTGATTTGATGAAAAAATGACGCGACTGACTAAGTTCTGTAAGAAAAAAACACGGTCAGTTTCTAATATCAATGGATTGTGATGACCCTGAATATCCCTCAATCCATATATTGGATATTCTCATCATTTATCAACCGTGTATAGTCTCCAAAGGAATCAACCCAAAGGGGTCCCTTCCCTTCGACGACGGAACTGCGCAATACTGCGCACCTCCAAGCCCTGCGCTTTCGCGAAGCTTTGATCGCCATCTGGAGCTGCGGAGGTTTGGGATATGTCGAATATGTGGATGTGTATAGGTATATAAAGATATATAGATATATAGATATAAAGATATATAGATATTATATATATATGTGTGTGTGTGTACGTATGTGTGTGTGAGATATCAATCTTAATTTGCCAAGCAATGGGGAGATGTGGAATGATATGACTATAACCAGTCATGGTTGGCCAAAAAAACATGTCGAAATGTGACTATGACCAATGAAACTCTCAAAATGAATGATGGTTGACTGGCTTTGATTGTGACCTATATGAAACTGTCAAATATGGTGTAGGCTACGGTGTAGGTCAAAATTGGGTCCCCCAATAATTAGATAGAACATTAATCCTAAAAATCTGTGGCCCCTTGTCGGCCTTTTTGACCCATCCCCCTCCAAAAAAAAAGCGGTTCAACCCACATGATTTTTCACCCAAGCAACAACAATTCCTAGGGGGTAAAAACCGTTAAACCCAAACGACCCCGGTGCCACCGGCGGCGCCTCGACGTCGTGCCAGGCGAAGGATGGCAGCCACCTCCGCAGAACCCGACTTTGGGCCTGCAATCAAAGCGGGATCCAGCTATTCATAGGGTTTGAATGGGACCTCATTGGGTTTTCAGAGGATTTCATAGGATTTTACTGGAAGTAAACCATCAGGAATGGGGATTCTAATCCCTAGTCAACCCTGGTTTTAATAGATGTGAATGGGAAATTGACCATCAACAATAGGGAATTGACATGATTTCATGGGATATTTATGATGGGAAGATCAATGGTGGCAAGCCGGGAAATCCCTGAACTAAATGGAGGTTTATAGCTGGAAAGATCAACTACCCTCTGGTAAACTAACATAACTATGGAAAATTACAATTTTTAATGGGTAAATCAACTATCAATGGCCATTTTCAATAGCTATGTTAAATTACCAGAGGGTACACATGGTGGATGTTCAATTGCCATGCTTTATTACCGGAGGCTAATGGATCTATGAACTGTGGGAAACTCGATCCATCTGAGTGAAAAACGCTGACATCTCGGTGTCAAGATGGCCCAGTGTCCAAGATTGCGTCCTTGAAAAGTGGGTTTCCTGGTGGCATCCCAACCCTCTGTGCACAGCTGCCCCCACCTGGTGTCAGGGGACGGTCAACTGCACCTGATGCGCATGGGAAGTTGCAGCCGCGCGCAACCGCAGCCACCCCAGCCGTCCCCAGCCTGTGCTGGCGGAGTTTGTAATGTTTGTAGATCATCTGTAAAAGCTCTGCCTGCCAAGGTCCACTCGATGTTGGTCTAAATTCAAGATCCAAAGATTCACGAATCTTAGTCCTTTGCGATCGAATCTAAACTATCTACTTTTGAGTTTTGGGTCTTGGTGTTATCCCATGTCTGTTGACATTCTCTCCCGTTCCATTGTTTTGCATACATGTGCAATACCAATACTGATAGTATCACTATGACTAAAGACTGACAGTAGTAACGACAAAGATTTAAGAAAGAGTAATATTGAAATCTTCTATATAAATATTGATAAACCATATATAGTAATATAGTAATATAGTAATATAGTAATATTGATATCAACCAGATCTAGGGGGACCCTCTCTACCCCAGCCACCACTGCTGTCCATGCTTCGCGCGCCCGCCAGGCGTCTGGCCCTCCGGCTATCTGGAAGCAGAGCTTCCTGCACCACAGCTTCAGTTGGGCATCTGGGACCCACAAATGGGTTTGGTACCTGAAAGCGGGGAAAAAACAGTCCCGCAATAAAGATTGCCGTCAGAAAATACGGAAAATGATGATGAACGAAACAAACCCAATTTTTGCCATTTGCTAGCGTCAAACAATATCTAACTTATCTAACCAATCAACCCATCTATTTTAAGAGTTGAATCATGTTGGGCCGTACCGAGAATGCACATTGAACCTTTGAAAAAACAGGAAAGCTGATGAATCATGTTGGAGGTGTTTCCGAATTGGGGAAGCCCATTCCATCATTTAGTTTCATTTAGTTTCGAACTTTTAAGCATGTTAAAACAGCATTTCCATGTTTTCACCATTTGAAATTGCCATACTCTGGGGTCGGGGTCAATCTCCCATGAGCCAAGACAGCTGGATACAGCTGGATTCACAGCACCTGAGGCGTAGAAGGATTGCATCTGCACCCAACCAGCTCCCCCTTTTTACAGCTGGATGACCACGTTTTTATCATGCTTTCATATGCTTTCCATGCGGAATTGCTGAAGGATGGGATAAAATATGATAAAATTGTGTGTGTGTTCCCTTGGGCAGGTGCAACTAGATGTGCAAATTTCTTCAATTCTTCTTCAACATCGTAAGTTGAATTGTGGTCATGTTGAGCCTTTTCGGATTTTATATTTTTTTGGGGGTACTCTATTTAGAAGGAAGAATGGGGAAGAACAATACTTGTATTGACAGACCCATTAATGTCGACATTGTTTGAGCCCCAGCTGCAGTTGCGAAAAAACCAGAGATTTCATCGTGTTCCTCTTGTCTGATCCTAGGGCCCTTTAACAAAACATGGCCGGAAAGCTATAGCGACTACTATAGCTAGTGGTATCTGATCCTGATAGCTAGTGGTATCCTCAGAAAAAGCTATAGTACAAAACTAGCTATAGTACTATAGATGCGACTACTGAATCAGCTCAGCGCAGTGATGCGTTTTTCTGAGGGCTCAGTGGTATATTCTGAGATCTGCTGCGCTGCAGAAGCGAACTCGCTTTAGAAACGAATCGCTGGCGCCACTTCTGGTAGACTGGAACTGCAACCAACTACGAGGCAACAGCTGGAACGCTAGCTAGATACAAAATGTGAAATTACCTGGGCTCTCACCACATTTGGAAATCCCAACCACCCAGCTCACCTTATGTGACACCACCCAGCTCACCTTATGTGACTGGCCATATTCTGGGTTGCTCGCGTCCAGTCTGCCAGTGGCACCTCACGTCAGTTGCATGCCCGGATCGGGCTGCGATTCGGTTGCTGCCACTGGTCTTCAGGATCCCCTGTAGCCAAGACCTAGGGCCCCCAGGGCTCATAGCCAGCCCCTTGGATGGCGCTGATCAGAGCACCACAGTGACACCCCACTGGCCCCACTGGTCACCTCCTTCAACTGGACGTTGGTGATGACTGCCAGCAGCTACACCATCACACAGCTGTGCGATCGATGCACGCTATGCCACATGCTGCAGAATGATGGTCACGAAAATATCTAATCTTTTTTCAAATCCAGGAGGTCCAACCTTCCTTGGATGCATCATGCACGGTTCAGCAATCTGTCTTGGCTTCTGAACTGGACTTCCGCTCTTTGGACGCTGTGAGAAGAAAGACACAGACACGGCTAATCAATAGAAACATGCAGATTCTGCTTCTGTACCAAACATCATTTGTGCCTTCTGCATTTGCACAGCAACAGATCTATACATGTTATACATCTTCAGTGTGTGGCAACTGTGGCAACCTCAGGATATGTAAATACCAAACAGCTGTTGACCCATGGAGCCAAGCTGCGTACATCTGCGCCAGCAGCTCAGGACTGGTGGCAGTCGCAATCAGAGACTCAGCCTCCAAATCCAAACGTGCTCCCTGGCGCATTGAGGATGAGTAGATTGGCCAGTGGGAATCATGGGAACTGGACGAGATGACTACCTAGATATATCTCTATTTCTATATATACTATATATATATATATCTATCTATCTATCTATCTATCTAAATATAGATCATCAAGCCACCCATCCTATGATTGACATCTAATCACCCCACATTCCAGTGAGCCTGGCGCGGGATCTTCCGGTGGATGCTGCCCAGCGCATAGGCCGCCAGCGCGCACTTGGGCGGTGCCCGCAGGGCCGGCCGTTTCGAAGGACCGGCTTCGGCGCCGCTGGGGCCTTGCTCCAGGTTGCTATCATCGGCCTGGCAGATCCAGGATATTTTGTCGGACATAAATATTGATTCATCGTGGGAATATCATGGAATATATATATATATATACATGAATGATTGTGGCACTATAATGTACATAGACATATGTATATTTGTTTCAATGGTAATTATAGGTTATGATTGGTATGTGGGATGATTATAATCATGTAATAAACAATCCCAAGTTTGAGGTTTATGACATGGGGAAAAACCACTAAATGGTGGTATTTCTGATTGGCTTTACCACATTACTTGAGAGCAGGCGGAGGCGGACGAAAGGTAGTGTAGTGGGAGAGGAGTGGTGTCAAAATGCTGCGCCCCTAAGATGATACACCAAAAACGTTTTTGCGCAGTCTAAGATTATTTTATCCAG
>Ga0126342_10013426_pt1 | contig 14515 bp, 8 predicted proteins | sample Cyp1metagenome_FD_92528 | JGI IMG/M metagenome (GOLD analysis project Ga0126342, IMG submission 92528) | Coral microbial communities from Lord Howe Island, Old Settlement Bay, Australia - Cyphastrea 1 metagenome | ecosystem: Host-associated > Invertebrates > Cnidaria > Coral ... | reverse complement strand
TCTGTCCCCTTGTCTTACTGTTAGTACCCTCTGGTTATGTCAAAATAGCTATTGAACATGGTGATTTATAGTGGATTTACCCATTGAAAATGGTGATTTCCCATAGTTATGTCAGTTTACCAGAGGGTAACTCACACTAGGTCAAACACTTACTGGTGCGTTTTACGTAGGGAATGGATGGGAATCGGGGTTGCTGGGATTATTATTGATAGTGACTGTGGATCATTCCCGAAAATTCCCTACGTTTAGCACAAGTAAGTGGTTTAAGGGAAAACATATCAGGGGTTGGTAACTGTCCCATTTTGGGTATATTGGACATCACCTTATAATAGCCATTATAGACCATATACCTAATGGTTGGGTGATGTTCAATGGGGACATTTAATGACCCATGCATATTCCCGGAGATGGAAAAGCCTGTGATTTCTTCGTGCTGATATCAGCATCAAGACTAGGGATTCAACCATTGGATAGGAGATATTCGGAATCAAATACAGCAGTATACAAAAAACTACCCAATACATTGTAACAGAAGTGTAAGATAATATAATGCAATATAACATACCACAATACAGTATATTTTTTTAACAAAGTAATAGTGTATTATAAGATAATGCATGAACATGTGGTATATTTAAATAGAATATAATGTGATTATTCAAAAATAGTATAGTAATATAAAACAATACGATACAGCACAATATAATATAGTATAATATAGCATAATGTAATATAACACAAATCTAGAGAATACCAAAACTTATAAAGAGAATGGTGCAATAGACAGAGTATAATATAGTATAATATAGTATAATATATTACCGGTATAATATGGGATAATATAGTATAATTATATATAGTATTGTTTTATAGTATAACATCGTATAATATCGTATAATATCGTATAACATAGTATAATCTAGTATAATATAGCAAAGGATAGCGTAATCTAGTGAAGTATAGCACAATATAGTATAATATAGTATAATATGGTATAATATAGTATAATATAGTATAATATAGTATAGTATAGTATAGTATAGTATGGTATAGTATGGTATAGTATAGTATAGTAAGTATAGTATAGTATAGTATAGTATAGTATAGTATAGTATAGTGTAATACAATACAATACAATACAATACAAATGCAAATACAAAAACAATACAGTACAATATAATAAAGTAAAATATAGTGTGATGTAATATAAAACCAAATAATTTACCCTATGATAGGATATAATATAACATAATTACAGTATAATATTAGTTAGATACAATGGGGATATAACAGCTTCATGTGGGGAGACGCTGGGAATGTAATAGGTCATAATGGGGATACAATGGTTTTCTTTAACAACCAGATATTTTCCAACATGATTTGGTCTGAAAATGATGGGAATGTACACCACATTCCTTCCAGTGGTTTAGTCTTCCCTACCAAAATGACAATTATGCTATATTGTACTCTGTATCTTATCCTATTGTGTTGTATTATCCTATATTTATGTAACCACTCTGTATATTATACTCTATATATTTTCCTATTATACTCTGTATATTACACAATATATTAGTATAAGAGCATATCCTATTGGGACAAATTTGGGTATCCAACAAACGGATCAAACGGATACTGGATACTAGAGATGAACCCCACTTGTGGGCTGAGTTTAAACAATTGACCCGGAACATGAAATATGGAAAAGAAACGGTCGATAACCAGTGGGTCAATTGTTTAAACTCATTAATGTGGTTGTGGGTACAACCATAATAAGTTCATGCGAGTGGTACATTAATGTGGTTGTAAATAACAAGTCAAACTCGCATTCAACCAGTTTGCCAAGAGCCCAAGAACAGGCTAAATGTCGTGTGGAATGATTGGGGTTCCTATGGATCTGACATTTGCTCTCTGAAAACAAACATCCAACAATGGAACCCTAACAAAAAGAGTTTGTGCAACCTCTTGAATATGGCTATCATTTGGTTTCGTCTTGGAGTTAACACAGAAGCCTTGTGCGCGTGATGGAGACCAGTGAGTTTGCATTTGCCTGCAAAATCAGCCGAAAAAAACAACTGAGAGGCAAACATCTGCTCATACCAGTGTGAGAACATTTGGTGTGATACTCAGCCCTTTCTATATTATCCTATGATACTCTGTATATTATCCTATTATACTCAGTGAAAGCAAAGAACAAGGGCAAGATACTCAGCCCTTTCTATGGTGGTCTTGCAGAATCTTGCCCTTTTCTCCCAGACTTGCAGACTTGGTAACGAACAAAATACACAGCCATATCCTATGGTTCCAAAACGTCTGTTTCTTGTACCCGGCCTGGTAAACATACAGAAAACTTGGAAAACCACCATGCTATTAATGGGTAAACCCACTATTTCGATGGCTATTTTCAATAGCAAACTGTTTGTTTACCAGGCCGGGTAAGTGATCCCTTGAATCAATCCCGCCATTCCACTGCAAGTGGCTTTCCCACAATGCCATAAATATATAGGTGGTATATATTCAAACCATTCCCAGGAAGTCATGGGTGGTTTCTGACATTGTTTTACCCAGATTCATCATTATTGTAAGAACCATCAACTAGCCATTAACTAACCACCATTCATAAACATTAACCACTATTAGTAACCATATATAACCACAAATAACCATAGTTATGACATTGTTTTACCCAACAATAATGTCCTTTTGGTAAAAATAGAAGGGCCGGTTTGGTATACCATCCAACATTATCAAAGAAACCTGTTAAAGGAGTAAACCTTCAAACCCCTCTATGAAAATCAACCAACCAATGGGAAAAGAACATCTATGGTTTTACCCAGATTCATCATTATTGTAAACCATCAACTAGCCATGAAAACCACCATTAATAACCATTAACCATTATTAGTAACCATATATAACCATAGTTATTGGAGTTGTAAGCACCATTAACATCCATTAACGATTAGTAGCTCAATTCATGGTGGAGTTTGAATTCACCATTGTTTTACCCACAATGAATTCAAGAAAATCCTCCATCTCTGGACCCAGCCCATCGGACCCCATCGAGTTTTCGACAAAGGAACGATGGCACAAAGAGCAGGCTGACTCACCTGCGATTCCTCCTGGGATCCCGGTGAAGACGGTGGGGTCACTGGAGTAGTCACGTTGAACCTGGGGACCTCCCTGACGTGACCACGAGGAGCCAAAGGTTGGTAGAATGAATGGATCTATTATAACAATTTATAACATATAATTTCACGAGATTTCTCTGAAGAACCCTGCAACTGTAGATTATCATGCTGTTTGAATAGTGGTCAGTGGAGTAGTAGTCACTAAAATGATGCATGAATTGGCATACAATGACGCTCTCCTTCGGATTTTTTCTTGGGGGTTTAATGGACGAACTGGGTCCACATAAGGGAATAAACGGATGATCAGCGGCAATCCAGTTGGTTGTCGGCTTCTAGCGAGTCGGTGTCTCACCATTCTTGTGATACCCTGAGAAAAAATACGGGACTGGACCCATTCAACCCCTACAACTTAAAAAGTTCAAAAGTCAAACGAGAACATTTTGGATTTTACATTATATACAAATGATATACACATATGATATATACATATATAATATATTCATCATATTTATCATATAATATATATATATATGTGTGTGCGTGTGTGTATGTTTAATCCTGGAGTAGATAGAATATGGGATGTTTGAACATATTCCTAATCTAGTGGTGATGTTTTGAAATCACAATATTCTATCTACTCCAGGATCATTTATAGGTGTATATCATATCTATCTACCACAATAAGATTTGACACCTATAAAGAATTATGGATTTGCAATGATTTGCATATATGGAGGTTTCCTAAAACGGGGATACCCCAAGTCATCATGGGTTTCAATATTGAATGGTCTAATTTTGGATAATTTGGGTACCCCTATTTGAGGAAACCCCCATATTTACATCCATGTTCCATCATGTTCCATATGATTCAAATATTACCCTCCAGTAAATTGGCATAGACCCTGGCAGATAAGGGGTTGGAAGATTAGTTTCCACTAAACATTGAATATTTTCCGGGTCTAAGTATGTTAATTTACCAGAAAGTATCTTTGATGTATGTGACCGTACGTGACGTTCTGGCCTGAATAAAAACCATGATTCCAGTGAGGTCGCAATGAGGTCGTTATAATTTAATCAGCCACCATCCAGGTGCAAGGTCGGTTTTTCTGGGTCTCCCCGCATCCTGCGCCAGAGCCGCCAAGCACTGGCGTGCCAGGCGGCATAGCTCACTTCCACCCTGGTACCATGGACGTTGAAGATGTTGACGGCCAGAAAAGTGCAAAAACGATGAGGAGGTTTCCTAAAATGGTGTTCCCAAAAATTGATATTTGTTTATAATGGAAAACCCTATTAAAATGGATGATTTAGGGGTAACCCTATTTTAGGAAACCTCAAAAAAAGATCATGGGAACATCATCAACGGTTTTTTTTCAGGGGTTGGTAAATGTCCAGATATAAAACGAAGAAAAAAATACAGTATTGGGGTTTACCATCTGGGATACTTTCCCAGTTCATGTTCAAAATAACCAAGAAGGGTCATTTACCAACACCTGATGAATATGATGGGGTTGGATTTACTGACAATTTAATTCGAATATGTTGGTAACATCATCTTAAGCCGTGATAAATCCTGGGGATGTCAAATAGAATGTCTCAAAATTAGGATTTAACATGATTTGACTGAAGGTTTATCCCTGAATATGCTGGGGAAGGATTGGCTTTACAGAACAGCTACAGGAAACCAATGTGGGCCCCCCAGTTATAAGATGGTTTATAAACCCCATTGACTATACAGTTGTACGTATCATAAATCATAGTTATTGGAGATCCAAACCAACTTAGCTATCTAGGTCCCCCCACTTTGTAATTATGCGATAAATATCATAAATATACCATAGAACTTAAACTGGTTACTACTGCCTGAAATACCCATGAATTGAAATACTCGAATACTGTAACGTAGCAATTTAAGAATCAAAAGGTTCCAAAACAAAAAAAAGAGTGCACCTGAGGATAGTTTAACTATCTAAAAGTTCATTATAGTTTACCTATTAAATATCAAATGATAGTCAAAAGCTTCATTATTTAACTATCTAAAATGTTTTTTTAAGGTACATTGATATCTATTGTGAATTATAATCCAAAGAAATCCATAGAAATCCGTCGATAAACCTTGAAAGCCATAGATAAATCAAGAAATCCAAAGATTATGTATTAAATATCATCAATATACAGGATGATGCCCCCCCAGTTATAAGTTCAATAATTAACACCCCATCTAAATAAAAATATTTGCGTATCATACACTAATTAGTGTTAACATTGCCAATCTTAGATACCCTGCAAAAAAAAAAGCTGGCTAGTAGATATTCCCATTTATACCGCGGATCGCACAGCAACGAGTCAACGCACTGAACCACTCTATCCCGGGCCGCATTGGCGGGAGCAGAGGGCTGAGGATGCAGTGAATTCTCATGAAATTGGTAACTATGATGATTGAAAACACCTTGGTAAAAGTGTACACACGGTACAAAAGACAGCAAGATTGAACAAGCTGTCCATACTTTGTGATGAAAAATTGCCAAACATCGCCATGTTCCGACACATGGCAAGAGGCCACACCACGGTTCTTTTGCCATGGCTAAAGCCACTAAGATTCCATGTAATCACTGGTGCACACAGCAGCATGTCATTCAGCAAAGTTTTAACCAGCGTTCGCCTTCAAAGCAAATCCTCCGTTGTCACAACCCCTCATCGTCATAGCCTTCCTGGCATGGAAGGCGCATCTTGCCTTGATTCATGTCCATTGGCATCCAAGTGCAGTCGTCTCAGGCGGAAGCGAATATAGCCAAGTCAAAGCCTTGAATACACACAGCGCAGCTGACAGTTGATAGTCAACCTGCGATTCACGCTTACCTGCACCACTGACCAAAAGAGCAAGATGCCTCTCGTGTGCGAATGCCACTTGGCACGCTAATGCTGTCCAAATCACCCAACTCATTCGAGTTTTCACCGAGCATGTACATCCAGTCGAAGTCAAGGGATCGTGCGACCTCATGTAACTCGCATTGGCATCCACAATTGAATGGCGTACAGTGACAGAAGCAGGTGACTCCAGTTGGACTCGTTCTTGCGGAACCTTCTTTACTGAAAACGCATGCTTGCAGGAAAATACATCAAGATAACAGGTGGTTTTCACGGAGTCCACCACCTTAGGACGTAGTTCCTGCAGATTAGAATCCATGGCCCAATTGGTAGTGCGCCCTGCTGCACAACAACAGCACACGCCCCGTGAAGGCTTGGGCCTCGTGGCTTCCCATTTATATCAAAATATTAAAGGATTAAAGTATCCATCTAAGATTAACCTAGTTCATGGGTCATTAAATGTCCCATTTTGGGAATATTGGACATCACCTAAAAAAGTAGCCATCTAGTAGACCATATACCATTCATGGTTGGGTGATGTTCAATGGGGACATCAGTCATGACCCATGTAGATTAACCTAGTTAATATACCATATAGGACATCCCGACATCGTTTCGTGCCCCAGCGAACGCGCAACGCGCAACGCGCCTTGGCCTCATGCTCCAAGCCGCGCACAGCACTGAAGCGTTCGTCCGGGTCCAGGGAACGCAGCGCGGCCTGCGGCGAACGACAGCTGACAGGAGGATTTCCCGAAAAAAAACATGGAAAAACTATGGAAAACTATGGAAAATATGGACAAACTATGGAAAAACTACGGTAACTACATCTAAATATACGAACAGGTATTTTAGACTAGCTCCAGGAAAGTTTTCCTTGGCCCGGCCAGCCATTTCAAGATACGGAATCATGGAATGCAATTCATTGAAACATACAGTAACTACCCTCTGGTTATTTAACATAGCCATGGACAATGGCCCATTTATAGATGATTTACCCAGCTAGAAACCTCCATTTATGGTTGGGATTTTCCATGGCGAACTGTTAGTCATAACCAGATGGTACATGACTAAATATACGAAGTGGTCTTTCATACTACCTCCGGGGCCTCGCGGTCTGGCCCGCCCTCCACATATTTCAATGTCGTTACCGTATGGAAAAACTATGGAAAAACCATGAAACATATGGAAAAACTATGGAACACATGTTTTTGTCCAATGAAAATGTTGGGAAAACCATGTTTGTCCTCTAACTTTCCTGAAAACCTTGGAAAACATTGCAACAGATATTCTTTCCCATGTTCTTTTAAGCGTTTCCTCTAACAAACTTCCCAAAAACCAGTCCAGTGATTACTGCGATAGCTGAGCTTTTTTCAGCAATAGCCCCTGGACTTTCCAAAGAATGGAGCAACTCCGAGGTAGACTGACTGCATCATATGAGACACTGAAGACTAGACAGACTAGACACGATCCTCCCAACTTTAGGTTATTCCTTCTCTGGTGATGTTTCCATGTTACCCTCTGGTAATTTAACATAGCCATTTTTCAAATGGCCCATAGAAATAGTGGATTTACCCATTGATAGCATGGTGATTTTCCATAGTTATGTTAGTTTACCAAAGGCTATACCATCATATATCCCATTATATCCCATTAAATCCCATTATATACCATTAAATCCCATTAAATCCCATTAAATCCGATTAAATCTACCCATTATATAACAAATAACCAGAGGCTATGTTGATAACAAACCTTCATTTTTCGGTGGCAGCCAGTGCTGCCAGCTCCTGGGATGGATTCTCGCCAGCACCGCCAGATTTTGGAGTCGCTTGATTTTGGATGCCTTTGGTAGACTAACATAACTATGGAAAATCACCATTTTCAATGGGAAAATCCACTATAAATGGTCATTTTCAATAGCTATGTTAAATTACCAGAGGATGGTTTTTCCGATTTTGAAGATGTCCAGCTGGAAAATTTCATCGAATTGATCTACCACCTGGTTATGACTAACAGTTCGCCATGGAAAATCCCTGATAAACGGAGGGTTTAATGGGAAAATCATCTATAAATGGGCCATTGTCCATGGCTATGTTAAATAACCAGAGGGTAAATGTCACAAAAACCTGAAATGAATATCTGATTCCAATTGATCACATGTCATAGACTTGACAGATTGGCCATTTCGGGACGATTTCCGTTACCAACCAACACCATAGAAATGGGCCCTCGCTGAGTCTTCCCGCTGCCAGATCCACACCAGGAAGGTACAAGGCCAGTTCAGTGAGGCAACAGCGATCCTTCACGGAATCTCGTGCTTGGGGGCTGCAGGTGAGGTTCAAGATGGGTATAACTTATGATTATAAACCCCCAAAAGTTGGGATATAACCTCGATAGCCGTGACACAGATTTTCATGGCAACAACAATTGAGCAGTGTTCAAAATCCCTCTCTCAGTCCATTTAATCCTGGTTGGTTTATAGAGATTCCCCTATTGGATTATGAAATCATCCCCAATATATTGGCTACTATATATAATTGGATTATTATAATCCCCAATATATAAAGGGTAGTATATATAATCTCCGAACTAATCATCAACCCTGCCAGGGGGTTTAGCAGCCACTTTCCATATTACGCTCAAACCTGCCTCTTTGAAACAACAGTTTTTCAGGGTGTTCTTTGCTCGGCCTATGTCCTGGTACAAATCCACCCGGCTCGGCTGATTGAGCTCGTGAAGAATCATCGGACCGTCAAGATAGATAGTCCGGTCTCGTGGTTAAAATTTCTGCTAAATGATGCGGAAAACCCTATTAAAAATCATTGAATATGTGTTGGTTGTTTATCATCATGATAAAAAATAGGGATGATCATATAAATCATGATCATGATCACAAGGTAGATATAAATCACCAAGGACCCTAGAATCAAATTCCAAAGACCCTAAATCATCGGCTGCAAAACCTTTCATGTGAATCATGTTTGCTTTCACATCCCACCAGCAGCCCTTTTTTCGAACCTCTTCGTGCCTAGGCCGCTAGGCCGCATGAGATCTCCGGAACCAACTTCTTTCAGGTGGTGGTATCCCGGTATCCCCTGAAAATGACCACATCAGTCGCCATGTTAGGAACCGATTGATTGGAGGTACCTACCATATATAAGGCCTATTTTTCAGGGCTATGTAAGGAGATATAGCCCCAAAATATGGCCAAAAATATGGTACTAACGTACCTCCATCTGTTGGATCCTGGAATTCCCATTGAATCAACTGATCTGCTTGTTATTACCATGCTACCATATGATGGTTATTACCATACCATACTACTTATATAATACCATATCGTACTACTGATATTATCATGAAAAACATCAACTGATCTGCTTGGTAAAGATGGTGAGTTCCCATAGTTATCTGTATGTTTACCAGAGGGTATAACATGGGAAATATATGTTTATATAATTTTATATATCTGGTTGGTGGTTGAGCCCTACCCCTCTGAAACATATGAGTTCGTCAGTTGGGAGTATGAAATTCCCAATATATGGAAAAATAAATTCATGTTCCAAACCACCAACCAGTAATATATTTTCTGAAAATGCATAGACATCTGCAATGTGGGGCCCCCAGTTATAAGTTGGTTTATAAACACCAGTAACTATATAGTTATTTGCGTACCATAAACCATAGTGAAATTGGAGTTATGTGCACCAACTGAACGCTATCGTTTGGGGGCCCCACATTGGTGGGTTTCTTAAGGGACTGCGATTTTGTCTGCCAATGTGGCTGCTTACATCCCACGAAAATACCCAAAAAAAATCGTGGGTGACACCAAGTTTCAAAGTATCAACAATTCAATCCTCGATTTCCCATAGGATCCATGGTGCTGCTATATATGGTAACATAGATCCCATCAATATACCCCCTTTATGATAGCATATATACCAGCACCATGGATCCGTCATGGGTTTTGAATGGTCAAAATACGTCCAAATCCTATATTTTTGCGGCTGGTATCGTCACGATACCCCAAAACACATAAACTATCATAAACTCGAAATTCTTGATGCTCAACATACCATGAAAAGATCACCAAAATTCTCCAAATTAATCGAACAATGGTGATGCTATGCAATACCGTTATAGAAAAACTGTGAACAAACCACGAAACTTCACTAAACATATGGCTATGGGTCAAAACCTTTTAACCCATGATATTTGAAATATGATTTGGGAAGGTGAACATCCATTAATCAGCTATGATTTAGATGATTATTTTAGGGTATCTACAATGTGGGACCCCCAAACGATAGCTAAGTTTGTGCAAATAATTCCAATAACTACGGTTTATGATACGCAAATAACGAACTAGTATTCATGGGTTTATAAACCATCAAACATCACTTAAAGGGGCTCCACATTGCACCTTTCCAATATCCATGGAAAAGAGGGAGCACAATCAGATTGACTGTAATCCATAGGTATACCTTTCCATATTTGGGTTCCAGGGTTTTCCCCCCATAGCTCATATTTTGATAGGAATTTCTATTATAAACTAACCATTTTGCTGGTACCACCATTTATGGAAACCCCCAAATAGTGGTATTAAATACCATCATTAATACTATCCCTATAGCTCTAACGTAGTTAGATATGATGGGATATCAGGCTGATTCGTGTAGGTTACAGGGTTTTCCCTCCCATAAAATCACCCTCTCCAGCGGTGTTTAGATAAAAACCACGGTGCATGAAGGTGACCACCGCTTGCGCCGCCAGGCGCTTAGCCGACGAAGCTTCGAGTGCCAGTTGCGGTGCAAACTCGGCCTTGAGGTCCGTTTTTTTTAGTGGTTTAAGTATGATTAGTGATGAATATAGTGGTTTTATTGTGGTTTTATAGTGGTTTAACTATTCGTGGTGAATATAACAATAGAGTATAACTATTATTTAACCAACTATGGTACACTAATGGAGGTATATATGGAGTATTACCATAGATTAGTATAAAAGGACTATAACTTGTTTAAATAGTGGTTTAAGTAAGATTAGCGGTGAATATAATGGTTTTATGGTGGTTTTTATAGTGATGAAGAGTGTGTTCACCAACTAATAGTACTCCAGTAGTGGTTTAATCTTAAACCAGTAGTTAATCCACTATAGTGGTTGATTTGACTAAGTATGGTACAATAACTATAGTCATTATACTATGATATAGTAATATGATGAGTACATGGTACAATAACTTTTTAGTCATTAACTAAGTATGGTATAATAATGCTGAGTACCAATATTAATTGATGAAGTATAACATAGTATAACTATAGATAAGTACCATGGTGCCATAACTAGTTTTCATAGTGGTTTTTGAAATACCAGCTAATCATGGTTGGTGAATAGTTGTATAAAAGTTAGTAATACAACTATTGTGAAAAACAATAGCCGTTAATAGTTGGTGTATATAACATAATGTATAAAATCACTATGGTGGTATAACTCCATCATTATCTTAGATTTACCAACTATGATAGACTATGATATAACTTCATTGCTATTGGTTAATAGTACTCAAAATGGCGAACATATAAATATTGGTGAATAATGGAGTTGTATCATAGTTGAATAGTTGGTGAATAGTTCTTGATATAGTAGGTGCAACTCAATATCATGGTGATTTGCTGCGGTGAGGATGTTACCCTCCAGTCATGGATTTCACAGTGAAACGTGAAACTATAGGATAATATACAGGATGGGGCCCCCCACTTATAAGTTGGTTTGTAAACCATTATAATCCCCATTAACTATAGTTATATCTACCATAAACCATTGTTAAGCCACTTATAAACCAACTTAGCTATCTTGGGGGCCCCATCCTGTAGGTAGATAATGGAATAAAATTGTGGCTTTTCACTTGAAATGTTTGATTACCGGAGGGCATAACCAAAGATCATAGCTGAATATGGAATATATGCAAATGTAAATTTGTAATTCTATATTATATAGATATATTTGTTTAAAGTTATTCTATACAATAATAAATATTTTGGTATAAAGATAGCTTTAAATTATGATATATATATATATATATGTATGTATGTAATTAGTCATCCTGGAGTAGATCGGATATGGAAATTTCAAAACATAAAGACTAACATGGAATATCGTTGAAAATCCCAGATGTAAATAGTTAGCCCGATCTTAAAACCCAACAGCAGCTTTCATACAGTATACTGTATAGATATCATATATTATATATATACATATATACACACACTCTCTCTCTCTCTTTATAATATATATATATATATATATATATCTATATATACATATTGGCTGAAATATAGTAACTCACTAACCTGAAATACTGAAACTTGCAGCCATTTGGGGATGATTCCCAGAATCCAATTCCCATCACTCCAGCGACGTCAGAATGAAGTCAGCATAATGACTCCATGTATAAATATGTATTGTATTACATGAGTTTTTCTGGAAATTGGATATAGCCCAAAATCGTTATTTTAAAATTGGGGAAAGATCAACTGATGGGCCATATGTTCGTTATTCTATAGATGGAATACCACTAATTCATGTGTTTCCAACTTGTACACCCCACTTTACACGTGTTGCATTTACATGTTCCTTGGTATTTTACAAGATCGGTGGTCACGGGACCATCTCAAAATAAATCATCTAGCTGGTGATCATCATACATCATTTACCATCTGGTTATTTAACATAGCCATGGAAAATGGCCCATTTATAGTTGATCTTCCCATTAAAAATAGTGATTTTCCATAGCTATATTAGTTTACCAGAGGGTACCTCATCGTTTTCCCGGTCATTTTCACCTTGTTCTTACAGTAAACGTTGGGGTCGCTTCTACACCCTTCAAACCTACCGTGGGTTTCCCCCAGCTTGGCTGCTGAGAAAAGTTGCAAAGGCTTCGGGCAAGGCAGCGGAGCGACGACACCCTGGTGACATCTTTTGACGGGATGCCGGATGCCTTTATACCCTCTGGTAAACATACAGAAAACTATGGAAAATCACCATTTTCAATGGGAAAATCCACTATTTCTATGGCCATTTTCAATAGCTATGTTAGTTTACCAGAGGGTAAAACTTCTGTGTGTCTGAAGATGGGGCTAGCCCAACAATAACAAGTTTTCTGGTTGGTGGTGCAATAACCATCTTGAAAAATATGAGTTCGTCAATGGGACGGATTATGGAAAATAAAAAATGTTTGAAACCACCAACCAGTTTTATAGGGAACATGATGATCACTCAGATTTTTGGGCTACTCTATCAACAAACAAAGCCACTTGGATAATCTTGGATCATAAGTGGCTGACAACCTCTACTGAACGCGGGTGAACAAACATGCCTGTGAAGCCGCTACCACGTGGGATGCACATCCAAGTAGCATTCCAGCGATAGATTGTACAATTGGAAAATACAAAATTATGAGGCAAAACCTTTTCCATCTTTTCTGTTGATCACTACCTTCAATCTTACCCCAAGTAGCCATAATCAAGGATTACTTCCGAAGGTGTCTTAACTATCCACGTACCACGTTGCATGGCCCATGTTTGATCCCTCATAATATCACGATCCACTATTTGTAATCAAGGCACCCCCAGAAAATAGGATAGTTTACCATTGAAAATTACCAGGTGCACACCAAAAAATATGTTCTCACATATCCGCATGGTTGGTCGAAATCCCAGTGAGTGGTGCTCAAAATGCCAATCTCATCTCCTAAATTTGATGTTTACCCTCCGGTAGTTTAAAATAGCCATGGAAAATCACCAGGTTTAAATTCATTCCCCTAAGTTTTATATCTACCCTCTGGTAAACTAACATAACTATGGAAAATCACCATGTTTAAAAGGTAAATCAGCTATAAATGGGTCGTTTTCAATAGCTATGTTAGTTTATCAGAGGGTAAAATTTTGTCCAGCAAAATCCCTATGTTTGGAGACAAACAAAAACATGACAAACAATTCTGGTTGGTGGTATACCTACCCCTCTGAAAAATATGAGTTCGTCAGTTGGGATTATAAAATTCCCAACTGAATGGAAAGTCATTCAAAATTCCATGGTTCCGAACCCCCAACCAAAATTTTTCCATGAGAAAAATCATGAAATCCAAAATTTCCCGGGACATCTCAAGGATGTTCATCCCCAAATATCCGGTCTTTTTGTTTCGGTCAATCTCCAACCTGGACTTCGAAGCAGCAGCCGCGCAAGGGCACAAATGGCTCCCAACTCCAATAGGAATGCGTCCTGGTGCGAAGGCTTTGTCAATGGCATGATTTACCCGGCAAACTAACAGTTTGCCAACTGGAAAATCAACATTTTAATATAAATCAACTTTAAATCAACTATAAGTCGGCCATTTTCCAAAGCTACTGGGCGGACGTCGTTTCTTACCCCAGGCACCCAGAAGTTACCCCATCCCCATGGCACACAGGGTTACCCCAGGCAAACCGGAAGTTACCCCAGGGACCAAATCCTATTGGCACACTGGT
>Ga0126342_10013425_pt1 | contig 14516 bp, 7 predicted proteins | sample Cyp1metagenome_FD_92528 | JGI IMG/M metagenome (GOLD analysis project Ga0126342, IMG submission 92528) | Coral microbial communities from Lord Howe Island, Old Settlement Bay, Australia - Cyphastrea 1 metagenome | ecosystem: Host-associated > Invertebrates > Cnidaria > Coral ... | reverse complement strand
ATGGTGTTTCCTGAGCCATCAAGGTTGAAACCATGCCTGACATCTTGGGTAACACCATTTCAGACCCTTCAACTCCATGAAAAATCATTCAGAACATGTGGCCACCGAGAACTCAAACTGGTACCAACATGTCTCAACATGTCTCAACATGTCTCAACCACATGACTGCTGTCTTAAGAGAAAAGACATCACTGGTGAAAATTGTGCCATCCTGCCATCTGAGAGTTGGACCACTAGAATCTGAAGGCTTGCCATCAACCCTGCTGTGCTGGACCGCTGGGTTCCAGGATGTATCAGGATGTCACACGGGGGAAGGGTCTACAATGAAGTTACCTTGTGCATGCTGTTCGCTCATAGTAGTTGTTCCAGGTCCCTATGCAAGGGTCTGAGATGTTTGCAGGCAACTTTTGTTAACGCCTAGGGTTTTTCATTCCAGACCCCATGTCACGAGGAGGGTCTACAATGAAAATCCCTAGGGTCCCTAGCTAGTAGTTGCCAGGATCCAGAGGGTATATCCGATTAATATCCCATTGAATCACTATAAAATCCCATTGAATCACTATAAATCCCATTAAATCACTATCAATCACCAATCAGGATGAAAAAATTGACAGCAAACCAGATTAGAAACCCCATGGTACAACCACGGTGAAGCCCGCCAGCCACCGTTTTTTCCCGCGTCAGTCGGGCCAATTCACCGAGCTGGTGGAGCGTCGCTTTGCGGATGCCATCAAGCACCTTGAGGCGACTCGCCGAAAAACCCGGCCTGACCTGGGATTTTCTAGTGGTTTAATGGGATTTTATAGTGGTTTAATGGGATTTATAGTGATTTAATGGGATTTTATAGTGGTTTAATGGGATTTATAGTGATTTAATGGGATTTAATGGGATTTTATAGTGCTTTCATGAAATTGATAGTGATTTATAGTGATTATATAATGGGATTTATAGTGATTTAATGGGATTTTATAGTGGTTTAATGGGATTTATAGTGATTTAATGGGATTTATTGTGATTCAATGGGATATCCTCTGATAAAGTAGCATAAAATAACTATGGAAATTGGCCCATAGAAATAGTTGATCTACCTATGAGAAGAATGGTGATTTCCCATAGCTATGTTAGTTTGCCAGAGGGTAATGGTGTGTGTTGTGGTTACGAATGGTTAATAGTTAATAGTGGTTAAACATAGTGATTTTCATGGTGAGTAATGATTGATAATGACCATCAATAGACTAAACCATTACTTGGGGGTACGCGCCCACGAATCGTAAATAGGTGATATGTGGACGATGAGCCAGGTGGGATCAGTATAAATCACTATAAATCACTATAAATCCCATTAAACCACTATAAAATCCCATTAAAGTGGGATGCATATCCAAGTGGGCATGACCGGCTTACCAACTGGCTACAACCATGATGAGTTAACCACCATGTCCCACTTCGAATGTGGGTCCCCTAGAGCGCCATGGCTATATATCATTATATATCCACAATTTTACTGGAACTGCACTTCCAAGTCGCAACCCCACAAAAATAAATGCCTTTATAGGTAGATCATCTATAAGTGGGCCATCTGTATCCATCGGTACCATAGCTGAATTGATGAACGCAATCCTAGTAACCATGGTAGATATAGTGGAGTCAAAAACCAACCCCAGCAAGCGCGAACCGCAAGGTGAGGCTCCTAAACGTGATGTAAAAACGTTAACCTGTAAACTACCCTCTGGTTATTTAACATAGCCATGGAAAATGGCCCATTTATACATAGATGGTTTACCTGGGTTTACCCATTAAAAATGGTGATTTTCCATGGCTATGTTAAATAACCAGATGGTACATGAACCAGTTCGATACATCTACGACAACCACCATCGTTATTGGAGTGATGTTTGTCGACTTAGCCGACTTAGCGATTTCGTCAAGGTCCCGCCTTGCACGTAGCTGATGATCGACCACTGGTGAATCTTAGTTTGGGTTTGTTATAGATGCAACTTCACAAGTTGAGAAACATCCTGGTTGGTTTGTTTCTAATAATGTATTTGACCTGGTTGGTGGGTTCAAACATTTTTTATTTTCCATAACATATGGGATAATCCTTCCCATTGACTAATAATTGACTTTCATATTTTTCAAGATGGTTATTGCACCACCAACCAGTGACAGTAAACCATCCTACGAAGAGGACTTTATGAATTTGTGTCTGGCCCTATTTATGGGATAATGTGTTTATTATGACCCGTTTTTTATCGGATAAGTGCTTATTATGACCCCCAATATGATTGGTAACTGGGATGGAAACTTGTTATTGTTGAGTAACACGAACGTGATCGAACGTGTATCTGTATGATTTCTATTTGTAGAGGTGTATGCAAGATTTGCATATGTTTAACGTGTGCGCATACATGCATATCAATGTGTCTTTGCGTGCATTTGTATTTAGTTCTATTGGATGGATGTACTGGATACCACAATCTCACCCGAAGTTTCAGAATCTCAGGGAGCAGCAAGAAGACGGTGTGAATATGTGCTTGGTGCCTTCGGGGAGTATATCGATGCATAGACCCGGACCTGGTATTTATTTTCCATGGTTTGTTTTGTAGGGGTAAGATTATTGTCAGTGGATTGGTCGAGGGACAAACTACAGGAAAGCCTCATATTTAATGGGACAATTAGTCGTTTCCTGTAGATTTTCCTTCAACATTTTCAACCAATCCAACGTAATACCTCACCGAAAAGCGTTTTTAATGTTGTTGTTGTTGTTTGTTGTTGTTTTTGTTGTTTTTTGTTGTTTTTTGTTGTTTGTTGTTTGTTGTTTGTTGTTTGTTGTTGTTGTTGTTGCTGTTGTTGTTGTTGTTGTTTGCCACTAACTGCTACCCTTTAGCAATCAAACATGGGCTGAGAATTCCACTCGAAGGAAGTGTTTGCATCCGTGGGGATTGATCCATTATTCCATTATTTCAATACGCCCTAATAATTATAGAAAAAAATAGTTTATCATTGAATGATTGAGGAATATCGAGGAACTATTGATTGATTAGTTTAACTTAATGATATCTATTGAATGATTTTCATTTCCCAGTTGATGCTTCCTCAACAGATATCATTCCATTATTGCAAAAGAAAAATCAATGATATTCCCATTTCCCATTATAATTCCTGTATACCTATACCCTCCATATACCCCCAAAAATAGTAGTAACGGTTTGGGTAAACCACCATTTTTATGGGTACAAACGAAGGGTCTAGGTATATTCGTAGTTTTGTTCCAATTCATTATTCCCAACATTCCCATCATATTCCCATGTCCCATTATATTCGCATTTTATTTGCATAATATTCCCATCTATATTGTAATTTTAGTCGCTCCATAAATGAGCTGGTTGGTGGTTTGGAACATGTTTTATTTTTCCATATATTGGGAATAATAATCCTAACTGACTTTCATATTTTTCAGAGGGGTAGGTATACCACCAACCAGATGAGGCTCCCTCAAATTCTCAAGGTAGTACTGTGGGGATTTGAGAATTCCCATATGAAATTCCCAAATTCCCATTAAATTACCCATTTTAGTCCCATTCTATTTCCAATTTCCCATAAAAAAATCCACATAATATATCATTATATATATATATATTAATATACATGTTATATTTCCAATTCAACTATTCTTTCAAATTCATTGTTCCCATAATTCCCATGATATTCGCATTATATCCCCATTTCTTGCCACTTGACTCCTGATGTTCACCTCGTTTTTCGACCGCGTTTTTGTGGTTCGACCTATAGGCGCGTGGTGCGTCGGCCATCACTGGAGACTGCGATTTCATGATGGCCTTTCAAGTCCTGGCCAGGCGGACGTGGAAAAAAACTGGGAGTTGAATGGAGTCGATAGATATTTCACGTACATATATATATATAAATATAATATAATGATCATAATGTATGCACACTAATTATCTATAATATCTATCTGTATATATATATATATATCATACATATATGGTATCTATATAAAATACACAAATATGTTGTATACATATATGTCCATAAATAATTACACACATACCACATATAAAGATACAATGACTACTATGCAATCGACCGACTCTCTTGGTTTCACGGCGGAAACAATTTCAGGATATGACCAGGTACCATCAGGGACAGTGAAGATCTTTGAAACATCAAAATCATCAAAATTGGTGGCACCTGATTTTGAGACCCAAATCTTATGTGATATCTAAGATACCTTACTTGGTGGCTCATCCCACGGCTCGTAAGTGGGTTATAACCCCAGTTATAAGTGGATTAACCCTACTTATCCCATGTAAATCACTGGGGTTATAACCCACTTACTAAGTGGGATGAGCCACCAAGTATCTAAGATACCTTACCCTTCTGTACATTTGAAACTGTGTATAGAATGTATAGCTGTGATTGGTTCCACCTCGTGCGGCTCTACTGCTAGTTGAAAATGCTTAGATTTGTGCTACGGCACGGAATATGTACAAAATACCTTAGCGGAAATCACCTTTGTATACGAAGTATCTGCTGATATCTGGATGCACACAAACCTTCAAACTGGGTCAACTGGTTAGATTTGAACTGTGGTAAAATGTACTAAACAGCTAAACAATAGGTTTTTTGACAGATATAAATCAGATTCACCATGAACCAAGGTAAATGATGAGCAAGTGGTGAGTCCATTGTGAATTCGTACTTGGGGATGAGGATAGTCAAAACTGTGGTACAGTAGCCTGTCCCTGTTCAATATCCAAATGATAAAGATATTTGTCATCTGGTTGGTGGTTTGGAACATTTGGATTATTTTTTCCATTAATATCGGGAATAATCATCCCAACTGACTATCTCATTTTTCGGAGGGGTAGGTATACCACCAACCTGTGAAGATCATTGTCATTTTGTTGTGATGTATACTCCATTTTTTTGTGACTCCGAGGGTACCACATTCAAATACCCTCTGGTAATGACTAAAAGTTTGCGAACTGGAAAATGACCATAGAAATAGTGGATTTACCCATTGAAAATTGTGATTTTCCATAGTTATGTTATACAGTTTATCAGAGGGTATTTGTCAATTTTGGAATCATTTTGTGCACTTTCAAATCGGTGCCTGTTGGTTTTTAGGACAAGAATGTTCATGGATTCCAGTCGCTGACAAAATCAATGAAAGCAGATCATAGCAGATCTAAGACCGCAGATTAAAAATCCTCTGGTCAACTAACAGTTTGCGAATTGGAAAATCTCCATTCTTAATTAAGATAAACTATTTCTATGGCTCATTTTCAATAGCCAACTGTCCCAAAGCCCCAGAGGCTACGATTTTTGGGGTGACCTTCGTCTGCCAGGAAGATTGCGAGTAAACCCATCTTCATGTCCTCGATGGTGGCGGGCCCGAACAACTGGGCGAGTCCTCCAACTTAGGAAGTGGCAACGACCGAGAACTGAAGCGTGATGTTTAGAGTTGTTTGAAAAACACGTTTCGTAAGTTCTCCAACTTATCCGAAATCATTTCCAGTTTAGGAGAGATGTATAGACTGAAGGTAGCCACCGCCACTTAAATCCCGTGAAATCCAATTAAATCACCACACATTAAATCAAATAATTATTACATTGGAAATTATTTTGCACGACAGAAACACGGGATAGACTGAAGGTAGTAACACCGCCACTTCAAAAAGATCCCCGGATTCTGGTACCAAGTTCAGGGTCCCCTTTTTTCTCCGAGGCTTGTTGGTCGAATTGTTTTTTTTTCAATGATCAACATGTGGGTGTGTCAAAGCAAAACAAACCAAAGTCGATGTTTCTTGATTTCTTATAGAATTTTATCACATTTTTGTTTGTTCGAATATGGGTTTGTCATGTGTTATCATGCATTATATATCTTTTAGAAGAAATCCACACAATTTTATGATTTTAAAACCATGATTTTCTCATGACGATGGTTATCACCCCATATTGGGGTAAATTGACCAACCTGAGGGTCTAGGTCTACCTTGCCTACGTCAAAATGTCAAGCCAAAAACATTTCTTCAAGATACGGCCCCCCGATTGGAACCTTGAGATTCACTCCATACAACTTAGTGAAATTCCTTATAGACCCAAACATTAATCAAGCGAAAAACATAAACAACTTAGTTATCTAAATCCCATTCAATCACCTTCATCAGCCAAATCCACTAAATCATAATTAAATCATCATTTTTGCTGTTAGATTAAGACACCAGAGGTGTGAATAAAATAAAACACCAACCAGCCATCGGCATCCAATGATGCCAATGAAAGTAGCACTGTTGATGGATTGATATAAGGGTTTATAACGGCTGATTTGTTGATTGATATACTAACATATTAAAATAAGAGCTTATTGGATCATAACCCTCAATATTTCTTATACTGACATATCATTTTAACATGTTATAGATTTGGGATCAATTATTATCTGGTTGATGGTTCGGAACATGAGTTTGATTTTTCCATTCAGTTGGGAATGTCATCATCCCAACTGACGAACTCCATCATTTTTCAGAGGTGTAGGCTCAACCACCAAGCAGTTGTGATCCGAAATAGAATTACAACCAATGGGATTTGATCAATAAACCAACCGTTTTTTAATAAGCAGTTATATCCCATTATAATATATAGATCATCCTTAATAATGCTTATTTATTTATAAATATATTGCTTGGCAAATCAATATTGCTTATTTAAAATATTGGAATACTTAATCATATTATAGACTAACAGTTTTTCCCGTTATGATCCATATTATATTGGAATACTTAATTACCAACCAATATCATGGGATGGGATTTTAGAGGTCTTCGCTGTTCATCGATTGATTCGATGCGGCTGGGCGCTTGGCGCGGCGCCCATGCGGCTGCTAAGGTACAGTGTCCCATCATCGCAGCATCGCTGGATCCAGGTTGGGGCTATGGATCCGGATTTCTGGGGGATTTTTGTTGGGGATTTCATGGGATTTCAATTGTTTTTTTTGGGGGTACAACAGGAGGTTCATGAAATTGGGGATTCAATGGGGATCAAAATATAGCAATGGAACAATGATGGTGAAACGCGGGCCACGTGGAGATGGGAATGGCCAACCACGACCCAAGTGGTGATTGTTGACCAACGATACCAACGATACCTCATCCAGGGAGCCGTGAAAGTGGTGAAAGTGGTAGCTACGCCGTAACGCCCTGTGCACTGGAGTTTTTCCCTACTTCTCGCCTAATAACTGTAATAACTGGAATGAACCAGCAAGTGATGATATTTTTAGATCTGGATGATTTAGTAGAAATATTGATCATGTCAGTGGGAATTTCAGGATCCTAAAATGGAGGTACTGTACCATATAAGGCCATATTTTGTGGGGATATTCCCTTACATAGGCCTTACATAGGCCTTATATATGGTAGGTACCTCCAATCAATCGGTTCCTGAAATGGCCATTGAAATATTGATCATGATTGATCCTTCTGAAAGGTTGAGATTTAACCAACAGATTTCTGATGCAAAAATCATTGGCCCCATAAAATTCGGATCATTGGCCCTACGATAACAGTTATTTTCAGGTTGGTGAATTATGAAAAAAATGGATTAACATATTATGAATATGTTAAAAATTTAAAATGGCCCTACATACAGCAGTTTATTAAAATATGATTCTGGATTATCCTGTGTCCTGTAACTGTAGTTTACTATGGATGACCTTACCCAGATGCTCCATGGTGCTGGAATATTTACCTACAAAACTGGGCAATTTTTGGTGTTTTTATGTAGGTGTGCATATTCCAGCACCATGGTTCAAATGGGTTATGGCAGTTGATTATCGCAACAATTAAAATATTAAAATATGATTCTGTATTATCATGGATTGTCCTGTAACTGTAGTTTATTAATGTTTATTATGGATGATCTTATGGCAGTTGATTATCGCAACACAGGCTTGTTACTTTTTGGTTTGCCAAGAAGATGCCGAAGTCAACAAGCTTCCCGGTTCCATCAGTCGATGAGTCGATGAGTCGATGAGATGTACATACTGTAGGCCAGCGAAATCCTGCACCAAACGGATGGTTGAAAGCCTATACACTCTGGTAAACATACAAAAAAGTATGGACAATCACCATTTTCAATGGGTAAATCCACTATAATTTTTGATTTCAACGTTAAATTACCAGAGGGTAAAGAATGGGATGTTTACCAGGTGTTCAACTGTTCGATTTTGCGATTGCTATACAGGATCACTTGGATTACTTGCTGGCGAACTACCCGCGAATCCTTAAGCTTAGTTCACCCTAGTAATCAGTGGACAATACCCTACTTATCCGAAAAAATAAAAAACCAGGGATATAACCTACGAATTGTAAGTGGGATGAGCCACTTTTCTTTTGCTTGGGATTCTATGGTTATAACAGTTATAACTTTTAACCCTATGGCCAGTTAATTCTATGGATATATACAGGGATCACAACTGGACTTGTTGGATCTCCAAGGATCCTAACAGTTAAGGTTCGTTCACCCTAGTTAGAAGTGGACAATTCCATACTTTTACATCTTATAACCTACTATCAACGGCCATGACTCAGGAACCGATGGATTGGAGGTACCGATTCCATATATAAGGCCAATTTTTCAGGCCTATGTAAGGGAATATCCCCACAAAATATGCCCTTCTATGGTACAGTACCTCCATTTTAGGATCCTGGAATTCCCATTGATACTAGGATTTTTGGGATGCACCACCAAGTATAAGAACTGAATGATTTCCCAAGCGATATGAAATGACATGGCAAGATCGAATTGGGTATACATGGCCGTTTTTCTACATCCATGTCAACCAATGCCATTAGAATTATCTATATGTGAAACAACTGTGGTATGATTCAGACGATCACGCTTGAGGACGGCAGCAGGAAACTTCCCCAGTTGTATCCCAACTAAAATTTGTTCAGTACATAGGTGGCTTTGCAACTATTGATTGCAGACTTATATACCCAGATGCTCCATGTATGGTATATTTACCTACATTTGGGTGATTTTTAGGGCACATGTTGGTAAATATTCCATACATGGAGCATATGGGAGCATATGCATCAATGTTCTAAACAAAACCAAGTGTTTTTTTCTAATTTCAAGCCATTGCAGGTCTGCATACCTATGTAATCACATAAATATGTAGGCATATATCTGGGTAAATTATAACAACCTCACTGCGACCGGCGACCGAGCCCTGGAATCATGGTTTTTATGTGGGAAATCATCCCCAAATGGCCTTAATTCAGTTTAGTGAAATATTATAATTTACCCATATATACATATATATATAAATTATATATTGAGGTAAAAGGCTCGGCAAACGATGCAGTTAACTTTGTACTTGGAGGATACATGGACTGTGCTTGGGGTTGCCCCGAGTCGTGTTCAAAACCCCTGTTGATTGATGGTTGGTGCGGGGATTATACTAACCAATATATATATATATATGTATATATATATATTATAGATATATTATGTATATATACCCTTTGGTAATTTAACATAGCTATTGAAAATGGCCATTTAGTTTGTTGATTTTCCCATTAAAGAATGTTATTTTCCATAGTTTTTGATTGTTTACCAGATGGTATTTTTTCCAATATATATATACACACCCAATAGTTAGGATAATCAATCAATATATATATATATGGTTAGTATAATCATATGGTTGATATATGGTTGGTCCTAACCAATATATATATATATATACACACATATTGGCGACTATAGCCCAATAGGAAAATCCCCATTCACCTAGTAGAATGAAACGACAAGCTTTTGAAACACTGCTCAGTTAGCAAGTCTCCATTCAGTCGGATTTCCCTCTGGTAAACTAATATAACTATATAGAAAATCACCATTTTTAATGGGTAAATCAACTATAAATGGGGTATTTTCAATAGCTACGTTAAATTACCAGAGGGTAGTTTCCATTAATATCCCATTGAATCACTATAAAATCCCATTAAAACACCATAGAATCCAATTAGATCCCATTTTCCTTTTGGTCCAATGGGTGAACGAACCAACTGGTCCAATTGGTGAACGGTTCACGCTGGTGGCACTTCAGATGATCCTCCAAGTTTTGGTTGATGTTCTCGTTGTGCGAAGGTCATTCCCCCCATTCATCCGGCTTGATATATCCATTAAAACTGGGTAAATTATAACGACCTCACTGCGACCTCACTGGAATCATAGTTAATAAGGGGAATCATCCCCAAATGGCCTTAATTCAGGTTAGTCAAAATATTATAATTTACCCAGATATATATATATATATCCATTAAAAGGAACCCCTAATAGTGCGATGACCATACCCCATATAGATAAATATAGATCCAGAGGATCTTTTGACCACTGCAAACATGGCTTGTGAATAAGATCTAAAATCTAAAGTCGTTCTGAAACCGACGCTCAGATGATGACATCCTGATTTTGACGGCCAATAGCGAGTCTTTGAAACCACAGAATCTCGGCTTTTTTCATGGGGTCTGGGAACGACCTGCTGAAGGGGGGATCAGGCGTTGGATCTTAGGGATCGCTGGAGTGTCACGGAAGATGTAAACCAAAAAACACGGAAGATGTCCTTTGGAACAGCACAAACCAATTGACAAAAAGAATCAACATACTGTAGGTTACAAGCCTCCAGTCACACCTTTTTATAAACCAGAGAGTCTCAATGGGAGTCTTAACATCTTGTTATTTAACATAGCAAACTAGAAAATCCCTTATAAATGGAGGTTTCTAGCTGGGAAAATTCACTATAAATGGGCCATCTATACCATGGCTATGTTAGTCATAACCAGAGGGTAGATCATTTTCTCATGATATGTTAGGTCCTAGGTCTTCGTCCCCGGCCCCGGCCTTTGAGCAACTGGATGGGTAGAAACGAACAAATCCTGAAGAGTGTAGCGTGCTATGGTAAACTGTACTCATTTAAGCTAAGAATTAGTTTGTTTTGACAGTACTGTATCGAAGATTCACCATTCCATCAATGGTATTCCATGGTAAAGTGTACTAGCTTAAGCGAAGAATAGTTTTTTTTTGCGTATCTAAGATTGGCAAAGTTAATGTGGGGTTTTCCAATGCCATAAACAAGAATGGAACTAGCTCTGAGAAAAACCATAAAAGTGGTGATGGAATGGGGATGGTTTATGGCATTGGGTTTACCACATTAGCCTCTGGTAAACTAACATAACTATGGAAAATCACCATTTTCAATGCGAAAATCAACGATTTCTATGGCCATTTTCAATAGCAAACTGTTAGTTTACCAGAGGGTATTTGTTTTCTGGAATTTGGCAACCCAGTTGTTTTACACCCTAGAGTTCAACGAAACACACAAAAAAGTTGCATCTTGATTCTTTATATAATTACCCTTCGGTTAGTTAACATAGCCAATGGAAATCACCATGTTCATTTTTTTTGTGGTAAATCATCTATCAAAGTTATCAAAGTTATCTTAATGGTTAGTTTTAGCCATTTACAAAAAAAAAACAAAAAATCCAGCCCGTGCCCGCCCAGGAAGGAAATTCTCTTGACGAGTTGTGGCTTTGATGTCAGCAAGGAGCGGGATGATCCGCCAGAATCCTCCTGGAATCCATGGCTTTACCCTCTGGTAAACATACTTCTGGGTAAATTAAACATTATAACAACCTCACTGCGACCTCACTGGAATCATGGTTAATAAGGGAAATCATCCCCAAACGGCCTTAATTCAGGTTAGTGAATTATTCTAATTTACCCAGATTGATAGATGTGGCCGTGTTTTTATAGCACCCCAAAAGAGGCAAGAGTTCGTAACATCGAGTTGAATAATGTGATACATTGAAGCTTTTGTATTTGGGGCTACTATACAATCTATACATTTACAGAATATGGGTGTAACTTTGCTTTTTCAGGATATTTCATATACAGTAATTGATATCAATCAGTGCAGGAATATGACCAGCCCCATGCATCCCGTGCTTTGATCATGGGCAAATATAGGGGTCGCTTTGGTATACTATTGTGTATCATCTACAGGATGGGGCCCCCAGTGATGTGAATGTTGGTATAGATTTACCCCATGAATACTATGTTCGTTATCTAGTTATCTGGTTCGTTATATCTACCGACCAGAGTCACCCTCTGGTAATTAAACATAGCTATAGAAAATCACCATTTATAATAGGTAATTCAACTATAAATGATCATTTTCAATGGCTTTTGTATGTTTACCAGAGGGTATATCCAACTAATATCCCATTGAATCACTGTAAATGGGCCATTTTCCAGTTCGCGAACTGTTAGTTCGTTTACCAGAGGGTAATTCAGCCACAAGCATCAGCCATTTTTTTCTGCTTGGTGGTGACTGGAACCATGGAATTTTCTCATCAACAATAGGGACTTAATATGGGTTTTTATGGGACTTAATATATCTTAATAATATAATATATCTTAATATGGACTGAAAAAATGGTTGGTGGTGACTGGAACCATGGATTGGATTCGAAGTCCATATTAAGATATATTAAGTCCCATAAAAACCCATATTAAGTCCCTATATTGTTGATGACTTTCCAGAAGAGACGAATCTCAGGATCCCAGGCTTCATCCCAACACCGATCCTGGGCTGGCCATGGTGACGGGGGATCCCCCATTAACTTCAGAAACCCCCATATGGCAGGTGAAATGTTGGGTTTATAACATTAAAAATTCATGACTTATCATAGTACAACATAGTACAACCTAATCTTTTTCATTATGTGATCATACTTCCTTATGACAACAAATCGAAACATCACAATATAAATCCCCTTGAAATCACATTGAAAACTCTCTGTTTTCACAGGAGAGGTTCCATATCCATGGCTGCGAAGACGTACCGGGCTTCGAAGCGGTGTCCTTGGGCCAAAAGGTGGGGAGAGCTGGGGGGGATCTCGGGGATTCAATGCAAGATTCAGAAGGGATTTTCATGGCTGGTTGGTGGTGACTGGAAATATGGAATTTTCCTGGTTAATCTATGGTTAATCTATGGTTAATCTATGGTTAATCTATGGTTAATCTATGGTTAATCTATGGTTAATAATCTAATAATGGTTAATATTTGGAATAACAATATAGTCTGGTTGGTGGTTTGGAACATGAATTTTATGACTTTCCATATATTGGGAATAATAATCCCAACTGACGAATTCATATTATTCCACCAACCAGATGGGATTTTCATGGGCATGAATCGGATGGAAATGGTTCACAATTTTTTTGGACATAGCGAACTATAGAAACCACGTGCAACTCACGCTATGTTTGAAACTCACGCGATGTTCGTCCCGAGATGGTCCGAAGGGCTTCGCCAGAAGTGAAAATGTCTGGGGATGATATGCTTACTGGGGCTTACTGTTGGCGATGAGAAACAACTACTAGGATAGAGGACGTAGTTGTTGTGTAGTGGTTATATAACTGTTGGCATGAATTCCGAAGTTTACTACTAGGTCGATGAGAAACATACTGTTACTGACCAACAAACCACTTAGGATATTTATATACATACATACAGTACATAAATATATATATAATATATATACATGTTTCCCGGCTTGGGCAGAGAGAGAGAGTCAAGATTTCATATGAAAATCCATGGAAATTCCTGTGGATTTTCACAGCCAGGTGGATGTGGAAAAGGTGCAGCCAGGCGGAGCGGCAAACATACTGAGTCAACTTTGGTGCTCGTTTGGAGTATTTCTTGGTTATACCCTCCAGTAAACTAACAGTTCGCTATGGAAAATGGACCATTTATAGATGATTTACGTATTGAGCATGGTGATTTTCTATAGCTATGTTAGTTTACCAAAGGGTATATGGAAAATTGTTTGGGGCCTATTTGTTGATATGTGTTTGCTCGATTATTTCCAAGTATGATTAATCGACTGGGTCAACCTTGTGTTTTGGCTGGGGGGCTATTTAACTATGTGTTTGTTTTTTTCCAAATTGGACTGCTGGTAGCTTGCAGCAAACAAACATGCTGGCTATTTCGGATAATGTTTCCCAACTGTGAGCCATTGCTTAAAGGTAAGGTACACCAAATGGTCCAAATCCACAGGACAGTGTTTTATTTTTGCATTTTCAGACACGCCAATATACTGGGTCAAATTTGTGTTTGGTTGGTTAATTAGTGGGTTATTTTTGGGATTTGTTGCCTATAAATTGCAAAATCGATGAACATCGACCAATTCATCAGTGATTTTTGTTTTGCAAGCTTTTGCATGTCAGAGATCAGCCATTTGTTTAAAACAATTCCTAGCCAGAACATTCCAATATTCCCCAAACACATAGTGATATAGATAGTTGTTTGGTTCCTAGCCAGAACATTCCAACATTCCCCAAACACATAGTGATATAGATAGTTGTTTGGTTCCTAGTCAGAACAATCCAACATTCCCCAAACACATAGTGATATAGATAGTTGT
>Ga0126342_10013424_pt1 | contig 14516 bp, 15 predicted proteins | sample Cyp1metagenome_FD_92528 | JGI IMG/M metagenome (GOLD analysis project Ga0126342, IMG submission 92528) | Coral microbial communities from Lord Howe Island, Old Settlement Bay, Australia - Cyphastrea 1 metagenome | ecosystem: Host-associated > Invertebrates > Cnidaria > Coral ... | reverse complement strand
GTCACGCCTAAGTCATGCCTAAAAGGCTTTCCTGCTTGTCACCGCAATCATTCCGGCACTCATTCAATTGATGTGGTTTCAAACTGTTCTTGTGGCCAATGGTTTCGATTGAGTTGTTTAACACATGTTCCCTTGTCATAAGGACCACACCCAGCATTGCAGCACTTCTTACGTTAACTTCTCCGCAGCTAATTCTGGCATTCTGCAGCCCGTGGGCACGACATTGTCTGTTCCCTGTAATGCGGAAGATGAAGTGGAGGAGGACAAGGTGCAGGATGATGATGTTGAGGAGGTTCGTGAAAAGGATCATAGAGTTGCGGAAGAAGAGGTGGAGGAGGATGATGTTGCGGAAAAGAGGCGGGGCATGATGATGTTGAGGAGGATGCAGTTGAGGATGATTAGGTTGAGGATGATGATGTTGAGGAGGAGGATGAAAAGGATGATAGAGTTGCGGAAGATGTGGTGGAGGAGGATGATGTTGCGGAAGATGAGGTGGAGGATGATGAAGTTGAGGATGATGATGTGAAGGGGGATGAAGATGATGATGCTGAGAATGATGATGAGGAGGAGGAAGATGATGATGTGGGGGATGATGATGTTGAGGAGGAGGAGGAGTAGGACCAATCCCAGAACCTAGGCGCGTACTTTGTGCGAGCCTGCGCAGTCGAAATGCACTTCAACATATCACAAGAGCCACTTTAGACGGAAACTTACAGGAAAAATGCTCGGGCCCAGAGTGAGCACCCTGATCAAGCACACGCCTTTACACCTACCGTAAGATCCCCTCAGTGTGGACACACTGTTTGGGGAATAAAAGGGATCCAGGGGCTGTTGATGCTTGTAGGTATCCATATTATGAATCGTAATGCGAATCATGTGCATATATATCTGTATACATATATATACACACAGCAAAGAGCTGGAAAGAAGCTGTTGATGGCTTTGTGGATACATCTCTATCTATATAATTCAGTACTACCTGTACACATATATGCATAAATGAATAATTATATATATATACACATCTCCCTCTCTATATATGTATATACAGTATACACACATGTACATATATGTATATATATATGTAAACATATAAATATATACATAAATATATGTGAATATATTGTACCTTTTCCCTTGAGCCAGAGTATGTTATCTATGACAATTGTGCAAATGGCCAAAAGTACCCACATGCGGGGTAGCATGTCCATGAAGTAAAGTCCTAAGGTATGCCAAATGGAAGTTCCATAATGATGGGACCACCCTCAGGGACATCATGGGGATATGAACTAACTGTGACCTTGTTGTTGGTTTCATCCCAAACCAAAATGCAAGTGTGAACGTAAAATCATGCAATGTCAACCAATCACTGGGCCCTTTAGCTCCCTCTCTGCTCTCCCAACATGAATAGCATTTGACAGCCAGTTGGCCTTGCAGGATTAGTTGGGGTGCTCTGAAAATAGGATATCGGGACCGATGTATCACTACTCTTGCACTATATTCCAATTTGCAATTACACTGACAAATCGTGGTGAAACATATGCGATTTCTGGGTCTCCACATAATCCCCAAAAAATTGAGGCCGCCCATCAGGAAACCCATCCTGATGCGAGGACGGTGTAGCTTCCAGTTTGGAAGCTAGCAGGGACAGCAGCGCATGGGCATCCAGGGCGGCGTAACCTCGCCACCAAAGCTGGCTTAGATCTTCATGGACGGCTGCTGTGCTTTTTTGTTGGGTTGTTTTGGTGTTTTTTTCATGTTCCTTATGTGTTTTCATGGTTTTCATGGTGCCCTTTCAATGCCTTTCCGCCCCTAGACTCACCTGGCAGGCAACAAACATGACCCACAGGAAAACAATCCAATATATGGCAGGTTTTTCCGATCTACTTCATTTGCCCAAAATTAGGATCATATTGAGATCACTGTGGAGACAAATTCGGATCCTGAAAACTGATCCTTAGATCCACTGGGAACTGATCTTTTTGCACCATGATCACGAGAACAACGTGCGCAAGATTGGCAGCTTCGGGAGGGGTGAAGACCCTTCTCTGTGTCTCACTAAAAAGTTATGAAGCTGGGGCTTATGCTGGGGGTAACCGTAAAGTATCTGTTTTCCATGGATACTCAGGAGTTTCTTTGGGATTCCACCGTTGCCCCAGGCTCAGCTGAGCAGCGAAGTTGCTCTGGAGACCAGGGTCTGCACGACCAATCTGAGCACCTCAGCTATATAGATGCTGCAATAGACAAACATATCAAAACTTTGCTATGTACGGGGTATGTCCCCAAAATGTGGTTTATATGGTACCGTACCTCCAGCTTAGGTACCTGAAATATCCTGAAATCGCCATTGATTTGCATCTAAGTAATTATAAGCCTGTCTACCTAGCAGTCTGTCCGTCTATTTGTCTGTTTCCAAATTACGTATACACATCTATATATACATACAAAATAACATATGTATATACAATATAAACATATAGAATATGTAATGAAACCTGGTTGAGTCTACTCCATCTATCATCTCCCCCTACTTTCATCTGGTGGTGAAGGCTCCTTAAGGTCTCAAGTGTCATTACATACCATTGTAACCCAAAAAGATAGAAGTTGGTAAAATCCTAGTAAAAATTCAGTGCTACAGTAAACCAATTCTGCATCTTTCTTTACATCATTCAGCAGTCAGAACGCAAACCTGAGCATCCCTTCAGCCCCTTCAGCCACATCAGTACCCTGAAGCACCGCGCCACTTGGAGATTCTACTAGTATCATCTTGGCATCAATCATCAGGGCTCCCTACCAGGTTTTTTTTGGTTGTTACTGCGCTTCTTGCTTGGAGCCCTTGGGAGACGTTTGGAGCTTGTCATTGGGATCAATTGATTAGACAGTACAGGAAGGGCTCTAAATTGCATTGTAGCACCATCTAAGTATATTATCTGTGCCGATTTGGCTATCATAAATCAGCTTAATAAATCTCATTAAATCCCAGTCGTAGTTCTTGTTGTTGCTGTTTCTTGGTGACGTCACGGTGACGTCCCCATTTTTGTTGGTGAAATCCCACGAAATCCCCCAGTCATCCCCAGTCCGTGCCCAGTCACTGCTGCTCCTTCAACAGCTCTCGCCCCAAGTGTTGAGCGATCAGATCACTGAGACCTGCTCGAAAAACCCATGAGATTTTCATCATGCCTATATATAGGGTAATATTATATATATATATATATATTTATATGGGTGAATTGCTATATATATATATATATATATATATCATCTGGGTAAATTAAAACAATTCACCAACCTGAAATGTTGGACCATATTGGGATAATTCCCCTTAGTAACCACTATTCCAATGAGGTTTTTATATATATATATTTATATATGGGTGAATTGCTATATATATATATATATATCATCTGGGTAAATTAAAACAATTCACCAACCTGAAATGTTGGACCATATTGGGATAATTCCCCTTAGTAACCACTATTCCAATGAGGTCGCAGTGAGGGCGTTATAATTTACCCAGATTATATGTAATATACGCGTCACACACATATATATAATTATCATTATTATTAGCGTTATGATTATTGTTATTGCTAGTGTTATTATTACTATTATTATGATTATATATTATTACTATTATTAAAATAATAAATATATTTATGTATATATATATATACTGTAGACAAATAAGTACGTAAATATTTGCATGCTGTTCAACACATTAAGCTCATCAAACTTTGGCTGTGGAATTGAATGATGTTGTATGATTTTCGTAGTTTATATGTGGATATAATGAATGATGGTGTCCCTTTTTTGTATGATATCTGGATGCAAAGATACGCCATGGAGCGTATGGTATGGGATATGTTTTAGGCTATCTTCGCCCCATAGACCTGGCACACCGTGGGCACAAAAAACTTGGGCGACCCATGACTTCGGCTCGCCGTCCGTCCACATTGGAACGCGTGAAACTTTGGTGAAACTTCGGTGAGAAGCTCCTCGAAGGTGTGAATATCACATCCTTCTTGTCTTGGATGATTGTAGACTCCACTTGGCAAAGGTGTGAACATAGACTCAAAATAAAGTGGGTAAAACAATAATAAACCATCCCCCAAATCACCTTAAATAGGTTCCAAATGGGTGGTGTATTATTGTTTTACCCACATTACTCCACTTGCAGTTTTCCTGTAGATGGTGGCTTACGGTGCATTGGACCCACACCTGAATAGAGCCACTGCATTTCGCTTGGATCCAACTTCAGCTCAAGAAGTTCCCCAGATCAGAGCGGTTTGAAGCTAGACCTCAGGGGGCATGGAATGAGAAACAGACATCAAAAAAACTAATGTGAATTGACAAACGCCTGGATATATGATATGCAACTACCCCTCTACTTGCGTATATCCTGTCGTATGCAGTACGTATACTCTTGCAACTAGAGAGATACACACCTCATGGCACGGCATGGGTGACTAGCTCAGCAGAAATTCTTGAGTCAGAATCAGAAGTCAGAAGCAACCATTGAAAACCCCAATATTTTTTGAAAGCCCAAGGACTTGAGTCAGAAGATATTGTAAGCCATGCCATGGAAAGCTACGGCTACGACCCATCACAAAACAATGGCAGTGAGGTTGTCTGATGAGGTGCAGCTGCTCATGTGTTGCATACCTAGTCATGAGTCGCAAGCAACGATTGTGGAATAATTGAAAAACTGGTGCAGCAAATTCCATTCCACACTTGGAAGTAGGCAAACTTGGAAAGGTCATTGACTCTCCTACGATGGGTTGGTAGCTGTGGCTGATCGACATATTCGGTTCAAGTGGTGTGCTTCCAAGTTGCCTGACACCATGTTTCCCAGAATGTGCAAGCTGTCTGCCTCCTGTCGTTCAACCGACGTCAGCTTATGGGGTCCCAACTCTGGTCTGGTGAACAAGCACCGAGCAATGAGAGATTGCCCGTGTTCAACGTCAACATGATATACAACATCTAGAATAGGCAATTTTCCACTACCAGGTAAGATTACCGCTTACCGGAGGGCCACTAATGTTTCCTGATGTTCAGTGAGGAAATATACCACCTTGTAGCATGGAAACCTCACCAGCTGCATACAGTAACTTCCCAATCGTGAGAACCACTGTCCAAATGCGGAATGATGACCAAACCAGGACCGGACCTTTGATTGATGATTCACCACTCATTCTTGGTCAGGCACCTACTTAGCCAAATATATTTTTCATGGGTGTACTGAATTAAATGCACAGATTTCTTGCATTGACATTGACCAAAGTACTTGAGATTCTTGGTGCCGCCCCAGGTCAACGTTCGGGAAATCACCCCAAAACCTGGATTAAAGTTCTCTAAAGACTCTAACAACGCACCTCCAAGAACATGTTGGGCACCTTCAAATCAAATATATTGGGTTTGTCTGAAAATAGAACATCTCTAAATCCACCTCTTTTTTAAACTGGTTTAGAAAACTCATCATCCGAAACCATTTAAATTTGTCATATTAATTATATTGGGCGAACATCTTCCATTTCCAGCTCAAAGCTGACGTATGGCGCCTGATCCTCTTCTGCCAGTTCTTCTTCCTCCTCTTCCTCCTCGTCGTAATCGGCCACCAACAAGGAGTGCTCCAACGCGCGATCGAAACCCGTGATGATGCCAGACCTACCGCTTACCCCCGGAAGCCCATGGTTGGCAAATATCTGGCTCCATCTTGTCCTATGAATTCACTAAAGTACAATAAATGATTCATCAAGAATACCACGCACTGTGCTCTTCTCCTGGGAAGTGCCGAGCATATATTTCATCATTTCTACACACCAACACCTAGCCATCCAGAAACTGCAAGCAACACATGTCTCCTCATCATTTTGTGTCCGCCCTCTCATTGTGCAATGACAATTGGGCAACACTTTTTAAGAGATGCTCCAAACAAACACTGGAAGCCAAGGGGCAGAAGTTAGCTTGGGCCTATGAATGAATGTGACTCGACGAAGCACAGTGAGAAAAACAAAAATAATATAGTCATAAATACCTAGCGCATCAAGAACCCACAAATTTGCAGGCCTTTTGCCAAAAACTCGTTCTTCTTTTTCAGTTATGAAAAAAAACATGTTTTTCTCAAAAAAAAAGTTTTATCTTTACTACGGAAACAAATACTCTTGCTCACACTTGGTGTCATGACATCTCCTGATGGGACGGGGGTCACATTCGCCCCTACCCCATTATCCTTTCCATTGAATGTGTCATTCGACCTTTTAGGGTTTGACCTAGGGACACGGGACATTTAGGGGGGGACTTGGGGACATCGGTTAAGTCACTTGCCTCACTATTGAATATGCCATTCAACCTCTTAGGGTTTGACCTGGGGACACGGGACATTTAGGGGGGACTTGGGGGCATTGCTTAGAGGGGACTTGGGGGCATTGCTTAGGGGGGGGTAGGGGGGGTTGGGGACATGGAATAAGTCACCATTTTGGTTAGATTACATCTTACTTACCACACTGTCACTCAAAAAAAGGGCAGCCCCAGGCCAAAACTCAACGCGCTTAAAGCGTCGCCTGCTCACATGCAAACACTGAAACCACACATGCACAAATCGTACCACATGGCATCCAAAGCGTCTTGGAGCTTCAAATGGATGTTACAACATAGCATGCAGAGCGTCTGGGAAGTTGATTGAATGGATGTTACAACGTAGCCTCCAGGGCGTCTTAAATTGATTGAAATGGATGTCACAACGTAGCATCCACAGCGCCTTGGAGTTGCTTGAAATGGATGTTACAACGTCGCATCCAGAGCGTCTTGGAAGTTGATTGAAATGGATGTTAGAATCCAGCATCCACAGTGCTTGGAGTTGCTTGAATTGTGTCTTACTACATAGCATCCAGAGCATCTTGGAGTTGCTTCAAAGGGATGTTACAGCATAGCATCCAGAGCGTCTGGAAAGTTGATTGAAATGGATGTTACAACGAAACTTCCAGGGTCTTGGAGCTGCTTGACATGGATGTTACAACGTAACACGTGAAATGGAAAAGATCCTTTCGAGGCTCTGAAACTATTGCGCCTGCCACACAAAAGCAGGGGTCACATTCGCTCCTACCCTAGGGTCACATTCGCCGAGGTAGGGGCAAATGCGACCCCGTGCCTCTCATGATCCGTTCCCTTAGACGAGTCAAACCTCTTTACTATTTTATTGATACTAGCCCTGGACTATCCCTCTGAGTACCCTTCACGTTGGTTATACTTCCCCCCCGCTGGCTATGGCTGGCAATTCTCACGAGAAAGGACCCGATGCTCTTGGAACATGTCGGACAACATTACTTGTGATCACAGTCATTCTGATGTCGTTGGAGGACGTTTTCCCACAAGAACCACCCCCAGAAGCATAAATTTGAAACATGATCAACATGGTGATATTTTTTTCATTGGGCCAAAAAAGTTTCTGGATTGCCAAAATCCAAAAAAATAGAACAAAAGTATCAAAAAAAAGAAACAAAATCGATCGAATATGGCATTTTTTACTGTAATCATTTTGGATGACAATTTAGGGTCCATACCAAAGAATGCCAAACACCCATAATTTGACCGTATTAAGCCGTACTAAACCGATAATTTGTCCAATACTAAACCCATATTCTGCTATAATCGAAAAACACCAGTTTTAGGGAACCCGTATTTAAATCGTATTAAGCCCATAATTAACCCATACTAACCCGTACTCAAAATATTGATGTTTTTGCCGCTAGGAATGGGCGGCTGCGACGTCGAGTTTTGACGCTCCGCAATTGCCCGATCCAGGCAAAAAGAAAACAACGCAGATTATTGGAGCTAGTGTTTTCTGGGTTCACATCTGATAAGCTGACTTTTGAAATGCCATGCATATCCATGTAGTGACTTTTTGACTACCTCCAGTTCCGTTGAAGGGAGAGTTCGCATCATAGGAGGTAAGTGCAGTTTGTGGAGAATGCGCGCATCGTGTGTGATAACGTTTGCTTTGGTTTCGATGGTGTGTTCCGTCTGACAGATTTCGGATGTTGTCAGTATAAAGTTGCTACATGTGGTGAAGCAGAAATTTGATACAGTACAAGTCCACCCGATTTGGACAAATTGGTGCACATCCAACAATAACCAAGATATGGCTTCCTCACAAAAACATTTTTTTCCAAAAAAATATTTTTTCTTGACTGGACCTGCGATTTTGGGGTCTTTGAAACTCCTGGTATATACAATAGAACATAGAACGCACACACACACGTATATATATATACACATCATATATACCTAGTAAACCAAAACCCTAACTTTTCTTCGGGTATAAAACCACCTCGGGTATGGACGGAAAACCTCGGGTTTATCCAGAGTTTCTTCCTCAATTTTGCTAAGGCCTTCTTTTGTTCCACAGGTTCTAGTGCAATATAGAACGGAACCATTCATTTGTATCTAAATCTATTTCACCCCTTGGTTCGAGATTTACGGGTGCCCAAATCCTCTGCACAGTCTTGTAACCCTTTTTTTTTTTTAATTATTGTCTGGAAAGGTTCCGGTTTCTCGGAAACCCGTATCAAACCCGTATCGCTGATCTCGTTTTAGGGTCTAGATCCGTGGGGTTTACATCAGCCACCTTTTTCAGCCAAAGTAAGATGTCTCAAAGCAGCCTCAATTGAGACATTTTGAACATTGTCCAAGGTCGACAATGCCATGTCATGACCCAAACTTGCCCAACAAAAATGCTCAAAATTGCTGGAAATCACCCATGCTGGCCCAAAAAAACTCCTCAAAATTGTTCAAAGTTGCTCAAAACTGATCAAAACTGATCAAAACTGCTCAAAATTGCTCAAAACTGCTCAAAACTGCTCAAAATTGCTCAAAATTGCTCAAAATATGGCTCAAAATGCCTCAAAATTTCTCCAAATGTCTCAATATGGGACAACAAGTGTCTAAAGGGGTGATGTGCTTGCATATATGCAGGTGCGAAAGTTGTCATTACTTGGCATTGCTGTTGCCGGTGTCTATTGTTGCATGGGCTTAAGGTCAGTGTCAATTGCGCCGGGGTCATCCCTGCTGCTACGTTCAGACCCCTTAATCGTCAATTTCAACTGACAGGGATCACTTGTCATTAGATTGGCTGCCATAGTTTCAATTAACGGCCTATCCCACAAAATCATCATTGCCTTGGTAAGAAAACCGTTCATGCCCGCAGTTTCTTTTGTTTCATAACTGCCTCGGTGATACCACAATCAGATATGAACTTCCAGGATTTTTTGTGTTTTTTTTGAGATTTGAAAGGTATCGGACTAAACCTGACGGATCTACACCCCAAATTGCGAACAGTGAAAATACATCGGTTTTGTCAGAGCATCGGTTATTCCAAACCCGTACTAAACCCGTACCAAAGCCGTGCTAAACCCGTACTTTCTTTCATGGGTTTGTATGAGCGGGATTGTAAGCTGTTGTTTTTTTCGAGTTTGTTTTTTTTTATTTGTTTTCGTAATTAAGAAGAAGAGAAAGCACAGCACTTTGTGCACATACACAGGGGGAAAACATTTGTTCCACGGCAGTCTTTAAAGTTTTCAGTTTTAGGAAAGTCTCACGTTTTCGAAAAATCCTCGGGTTTGCTTTTCAATCCTCGGGTATTTTTCTATACCCCAAGATTTTCTCGAGTTTGGGTTCCCTAGGTAGATAGATAGATAATGACATATATATATATATGTATATACATATCCCTCTCCTGGACCTTCCAAATCCTTAAAAAATCAAGTGAACTTCGGAGTTGACTATGTTTTGGACGCAAACGATGGACAATGGACGCAAGCGTTGAAATTTAGTGAATCTACTGGAAATGGACAATCTGGACACACAAGGCCTGAAAAACGTCAAGGATTACTGACAAAGTCCCGCAAAAATGTTCAAAATCACGCGAAAATCGTAGATTTGATTTTCCAGACTTCCGTGAATAGGCCACGAAACGCTGAAATCGATGAAATCTCCTAAAAAATGGAACTCAGTGATTTTGTGAAGAGAGCAGGGCACTGTGAAAGTGCATGTTTCATTGTTTGTTCAAAACTGCAATCACTTGTTGAGGCTTAAAATAGACATGAAGATGTGTTCATGTCCACTAGGGAGTACGTTTTGCTTGACGGCGTGTCCAGGTGTTCACTCCACCTTAGATCAATGCTACACTGTCCCTTTAACTTCAACTAAACACAATTTCTGCAGAATATGCTAGATGCTGCTAGGTGTCTTCGACAAACAGCGATTACAACATTCCCATACCTGCCAACACATGCAGTCTGCACAACAGAAATGCAGCATACCGTTCTTAATACGTGGATAATAAACTTCTTTTGGGGCAATGCAGTGTTTTTTTGAAAGAACAATATACCTGCACGAAATGAAGCATTCCTTTAGAAGATGCACCACGCCCTTTGACGCAGTGCAGTGTGCATCCTAACATATCTCCTTTCAAAGGACCAGTATGCCTTTATTTCTGCACAATATGCGGTATTTTGGACATAGAGCATCCCTCTCAAAAGTTAAATATGCTTGAACATGTGAGCATGATCAAAGAATGCTAGTCTCTTCTTACAACAATGCCATGCATGGCAACACAATATTCATATGAAGAATCAGCATTCCTGGAAAACTGGATGACTTTTGCTTGGCATATGTACTATTCCCCTTGATCAGCCCAGCCTTCATTTATAATGTAATTATTCGTTTAATCAAATATCTAACTCATGTCAAGGGGATGTTGCACAAAATAAAACAACAAATTGTTCGAGGACGACTATGCCCTGTCAAGAGGGTGCTGAATGCATACAATACTGATATACTATATATATACACTATTTTTTGTTTTATGTTCAAACAATGTTTCATTGGCTTAGGACTCAAAGATGCACATTCTTCGAATTACAGTACTTTCCAGGGGAGAGCTCCATACATCAAAGCGTGCTATTCTCAAAATATGTTTCGATGTCTTGGACGAATATTGCATGATGTATTCCGAGAAACAATGTGCAATTTTGAAGGACATATTTTAAACGATTACAAATACCATGCGTTTTTTCATTTCAGCAATACCACTTATTGTGAAAAGGGCGTTGCATGCGCAAGAGGATTCATTTTTGACACAGAAGCCGACATGTGCTAGTTAAATGGAATGCTCTACCATTTGAAAAGAAGTGCACATGTTGGAGGGAACACTCATTTCAAAGAGATGCAAAAGTCATTTCAAGGAAATCATTTAACGTGTTTGAACATGTGTTGTTTGAAGGGTTTGGCTCGACAATGTCAATATCAAACTCAGTCGCACAAACTCATTCACTATGTATGTTTTGGCATAGTCTTTTGGCATATTTTGAGACATGAACCGAAGACAAAATTGCCTAATCCATGCCCCAAGCCCCTGAGCTTCCCTCAATGATACCTGCATTTTCCGAATTTTTTACAAGGTGTTCGAATGAAACCACAGACCCAAACAAGTTTGCAGACCCTAAGAAGGGGGAAGTGGTGGCTTTTGCCAGCCCTTCAAACAAGCAAGAAACCAAACAATCAAGAAACCAAAAAACCAAGAAACAAAGAAACACAAAAAAAACAAAAGAAACAAAAACAACCCGCCGGGTCGGGAACTGAGCGTGTAGTCGTTGCGATTTTATGATTTTGTGAATTTTGTGAAACGTGGTATTTACAGTGTTTTGTAAGCCTTGGATACTCCAAAATGCATGTGGTTACAGTGCTTCTGGCATTTCGTGTGTGTTTTCTCAGTTAAAATAGCATATTTTCATTTTTTTGGGGGTCCCAAAACGTTACCTTTTTTTTGAAAAATGCTATTTTACCTTAGTTTTGGCACAATGCAACTCGCGCAAAATGCTTTTTCCCTTTTGGCCTCTGTATCGTGTGTTTGCTTCTGTCAGCCATCACCAAGCAAATCTCATCAGAGCGGTTGAAGCTTGGTTGCATGTGTTTTCCCAGGTAAAATAATATGTTTTCATCTTTTTATGGTTTCTACAACCAGTGTTTTTTTTAACACATGATATTTTTTTGAAGTCATTTTTGTCAAAACTCGCGCTATTTTTTTCGTCCATCATTTCTTCAATCGCTTCAACTCGCTCCCAGCTGTAATAAACAGGTTTGGGACATGGGAGTATGTGAACCTCCATTGCCACGCACGAATGCGATGTTCAATTTGGGGTGATTTGGAACTCAAACTGGCTGGTATGTTCTTTTTGAGGTGAACCCAAACGCTATCAATGGTACCTGTGTGTACCGAGAGGGGGCAGTTTCGAAAGCAGACTGTTCTTTCAAATTCACCTGCGCTGTGGTTGACTGAAAAGTGATGCATGGAAAACTGCACTGAGATGCGAGGATAACACGGTGCTCCATCGGTCAGAAGGACCGACTTCTTTCCATCTGGACTGCGCGAGATGAACTTGAAGGAACCACTGGATTCCAATTTTTGAAACTTTTAGCAACGTAGCATCAAGAGCGTGTTACAAGTTACATGATGAATGCGAGCAACGTAGCATCAAGAGCGTGTTGCAAGTTACATGAAGAACGTTAGCAGCGTAGCATCAAGAGCGTGCTGCAAGTTACATGATGAATGCGAGCAACGTAGCATCAAGAGCGTGTTGCAAGTTACATGAAGAACGTTAGCAACGTAGCGTCAAGAACGCAGGCGAAAAAAACGTGATTAGCCCCTCCCACCCCCCCAACCCCCCCCCTCACCCCCGCCGACCCCCCCAAAGAAACTCATGTGTACATCATCAAAAACGCTACATCATCAAAAATAAAAAATGTGCACGCCTACACGTGCGGTTTTCGACCCGGTGGCAAAAACAACTAGATTGCACACCCCGAGGGGGAGTAGTGGCAAAGAGTTGGGTCTTTTCATTTTTTTTGGGGTTGTATAGTCATTGCAGAGATGCCAAGCAGAAATTGTCGATGGTTGCAGAATTGTGACATAGCCATTGCAGATGTGCCAAGCAGAAACTGTCAATGCATGTGTAAGAGAACAATGAAAAAACGCACTCTGAGGGTGTCCCCTTCTGTCTTTTAAAGGATTTGCAAGGTGCAGGATTACATAATACATAACAAACTATAGGTCGTTCCCAAAAGGCAGTTACACCTTGCACGAAGGGAAGGCCCGCCTTCCTTCCCGGAAGAGGGTGTCGCCACTCATCCAAAGACGTCCTTGGCAGGAGCAAAACCGAACATTTAGGCTCCTTGTCCCAGAATGGATCTACTCGAACTGACATGATGGCCAGGGAATGGCCATATGACCAAGAGAACATGTGCAACATGACACATTTTGCCTTCGAGCGTAGGGAGCTATACTGATATATATATATATACATACAGGTTGCTGAAACCATCTCCAATCGAAGGTTTATCAAGTTGGGCAAAGCACAACAACCATGGTTGATGGTCTAGTCCACGTTAAGAGTTAAAAATCGCACAGCACATCGTTGGAAGCTTAAGACCAAAGATGTTTTATCTAACAACGATCATCCAAATTCATGGTCAACCTTAGAGATACTCTGTCAACAAAAAACATCTGAGCTGGTTAGGTTAACATATCACAATTTCTAGCAAAATAATGTAGCCATCCCCATTTATAGTTCATTTTTGGGGATTTCCCGGCCATGTTTGACACCGGAGGGTATCAGACCAGGCCTTTGAGCAAGAGAACCTCCCCATTGGCATCATACTCGAGGCGTCGCTGTTGTCCTAGGGCGTCCTGGGTAGCGCTGCGAAATGTCTGGGTTTAAGATGGCTGAGATGGCTTACCCCCCACCAAACTAACAGTTTGCTATGCCTGGGAAATGTCTGGAAGCTGAAGATAATTGGATATGGCAGTGATGGCAATTTTGGGATTCCAACTTTAAATCGTAAGTTTAAGGGGAGTATGTCGGTCATCCTCAAAAGGAGATAATATAATGTTGTATCCTGATTAGTGGCTAGGTTAGGTTCGCTATTTGTGGCAAAAAATCTAAATTATTCTGAACCCATGTAATGTTTGGAAGGTGCACTATTGTGGCAAGATTTTGTTTTGGGACATTTCTTCCGAGGAAATGTTTGTGTAAAAAAACCCTGAACATTTCTTCTGAAAAAATCTTGCTTTTCTCCCTGTTCCAAAAGAATCAGACCGCTTATTGAACTCTTATTAAAGAACAGTTTTTCAGCAAATTTCCAAGGCACTGGGCCATGAGAGGGTCCAATTCACTTTAGTAGGTTTGTTCTCAGGGTTCACAAGTGCAGCAAACTTTTCCAGAGCGGATCCTGGAGCCAAGAGAAGAATTGTATGCCTTTTCCAGGAACAATTGCCAAGTTCAAATCCCAAACCTTTCCCAAAAAAAATCAGACCACTTATTGAACCCTTATTAAGAACAATTCCCCACCTGCCAGGTGAGGGTTGTTAGATTTTATGTCAGTTGCCTGCTCCTCCTCTCCTCTTCTCCTCTCCTCCTCCTCGTCGTCCTCCTCGTCGTCCTCCTCGTCCAACTGCGACCCGC
>Ga0126342_10013423_pt1 | contig 14517 bp, 8 predicted proteins | sample Cyp1metagenome_FD_92528 | JGI IMG/M metagenome (GOLD analysis project Ga0126342, IMG submission 92528) | Coral microbial communities from Lord Howe Island, Old Settlement Bay, Australia - Cyphastrea 1 metagenome | ecosystem: Host-associated > Invertebrates > Cnidaria > Coral ... | reverse complement strand
ATACGCCAGTTTCTGTATGTCTCCGGACCTGGGATGGCTGGAAGCTTTATGGTATCTGCTTCCTTGACCTTGGGTTTCTCATCATTACCACTTTGGTTGAAACCACCCCCCAAAAACTTCTTCCTACGTCGAACAAACTTGTCATCACTGTCTTCAGAATCTTTGTCCGGGTCGTCATCTCCTCCTCCCCCGCCACCTCCTGATGCCTTCTTCTTGTCCTTCTTCTTATTGACTTCAGGCATAGGTGATGGTGACGGGACGGGTGAACCATCATGATCATCTCCATCATCTCCATCGTCCCCTCCCCCCGGGCCATTACCTCCATCGCCCCTGTGATTATTGCCTTCATTGGGACCTTTATTAGGCTTTCGACCAGAACCCCCATACGGCACGGTGTGACCAGACATAGGGGTATGATCTCCCGAGGCATTGTTCAGGGGAAACCATGTAGAGGACTCGGGTTAGGATTACTCTCCGCCCGTTTACAATACGTTATATTGATACCACCCACCGGGATTCGTCCTGCGACCATTTCATCTGCTTCTCCATCCGTGTTGCTAGCATATGGGCCGGCAAGCATCGGTGGAGGAACATACGGTGGGGGAACAATTTCAACGTTGGACGGATCATGGAACAGATGCTCGGATGCAGTCGGAGGATCGACTGTACACGCCGGGATCGGAGCAGAGATAACGAACGGTTCTGCCATCCTCGTCAACGTCGCGGTTTCCACAACTTGGACTGGAGGTGGCTGCGACAGCTGGGAGTCCAACATACTTTGGAGCTTTTGGTTGTGAAGACTTTGTTGCATCACAAGCTCTTCGAACCTCTTGATGCGTTCTTCCTGCACTCGCTCCTTTTCGGCGGCCAAGTTCCGGAGGTGCTCAATCTCACTCTCCTTGGTGGCCATTGATTGACGGAGATTGGCGTCCAAAATTCTTTGATACGCCTGAAACTTTTCTGTACACTGAGCCTCATGGGCACGGACATGCTGAACGGCCTCACTTTTGATGTTCTCCTCATTCTCCCGCAGAAACATCCTTGCCTGATTGATCTCTTGGGCTTCACGCATTTGCAATGCTTCCTTCAGACTTCCAGTCAATGCTTCATGACGGTGATTGGCCTGAGCTTCCGCTTCGGCTATGGCCATGCGGTGACGCGCTTCGGCTGTCTGCTCAAGCAATTCCGTATATACTGGATCATGAGTCTGAATGAGTACCTTGCTGTTCTGAACGTAGTGCTGCTGATCAATAATCACACGTTGTTCGTGGTTTACATTCATTTGATTGAACACTCGATTTCCAGAACTTCCAGTACTATGAACGTTCGGACGTTCGGCCCACCCTCCCGGGCAGCGGCTGGCAAAACACCTCGATGCGAAAATCCTGAGTTCTGTGGCATCATTGCGACAGCTTCAGTAAGAGGCGTCCCACCTGCTCGCTGGCTCGTTGATCTCTCGGAGCTTGGAGGGGTGCTTATGTCGATCGTCTCTGGGGAGTCGGCGATAGGTAGCATAGGGTTAGCCATGGCACTAACTAGGCGGCAAGGTGATCCCTACAAGCTCAAGGTGGAAGCGATACCAAGAGCAGAACACTACCTAAGGGGGGGAAAACTAGGCTATACGGCTGATAACCTGTATTTCAGGGTTAAACAGCCAACACGCATCAGCTTTTTCTTGAGCCATGCAACAGTATATGGAAGGATTAATCATATGTACATGTAAGTATGTTACATTAAAATAAATCCCATGTTCATTCCATATAAACAACATCTTTTCTGGTCGATTGTGCAACCCCCATATATATATATATATATATATATATATCCAATGTAAACACATTAATTAAACACAATTTTCACATTACAGTCATCCCAGTTAAATCCCTAAACTTGGGACCCGCTATAGTGAGATCTGCCATAAACCATAGCTGCCATAGCTCGCGGAGTTATGTTCACCAACTTAGCTATCTAAATCCCATGGAAATACCATCAAAAAAAGCCTTCACTATTTCCGTGGATATGATCCTCTTTATCATCTTTATCATAAATGTGGTTTAATCAATGTCACAAACCACCCTTGACTGGGAATGGTGAACCTACCACCTATAAAGATGCTGATGACTGGGGGATGGTTTATGGCATTGTTCTAACCGCAGTAAACTAAATCCCATTATCCTCTGGTAAACTAACATAACTATGGAAAATCACATTTTTTAATGGGAAAACTAACTATAAATGACCATTTTCAATAGCTATGTTAAATTACCAGAGGGTAAATCGCAAGGGACCCCCACCGCAGCTCTTGGGTGCACCGAAGCACCAGTTGATTCAACGACCGAGTTGCTACTCAGCTCCGACGTCAGTCTCTTGGATCGCAGAAAGGGCCACCTGACGAAGCCACGACGCACAGCGACGCGAACGGATAGACATATATATATATAACAAATGTATACAGTGATGACCATGTATTAGTTATAACTGGTTATAACTGGGTTTATACATTCTATAAATGGGGTTATAAGTACTTATAACTGTTATATGGCCATAACTGTAGCTGAAGTTGAGTCATATATTATATGGCTATATCATTATGCGATATCTACAATTTCGAGAACATGATTTAAATATAGAAATGACTCTAAGTATATAAACACAATGTTAATGTTTGTATAATGCCGTTTGTTTTTGAAATCTCAAGTGTTCAAGATTTATCAAAGAAACAAAACTCTAGGTTTGCATTGACGGGCTCCTGACACTATGGACCTAGCTACCAAGCAGCAGCTGTTTTGGCCACCGCTCAATAATAAACTGGCTAGTTCTTGAATAAGCAAAAACTGACAGAAAGAAAATAACAGAAACTATAGTATAGAAATGTATGTGTTGGATGCTTCGAAATCGCGATGATTCTGGAAAACGTAAAAAAAAAGACCAAACCTCACCCGAACCTTTCTCGGATTTGTGCTGGGCATGGCTGTATAACCCCTAGCATGCGGGAAATCGTTGCAATCTGGATCAATGCTTTTGTATGTGCAATGATGATGTTGTGATTGCATGTGTGAACATCATAGCAAGGGCGTACAGCTCGCCACATGCATGGAATGTTATCTTGAATGGCTATGAAGAAATGACCCGACATCAGAGCAAACCTAATGTACATCAGAGGTCATCAGAGCATCCATGTTTAAGCCCAGCAGAAACTTTCGAATCCATTCGACCTTTCTTTTGCATCCTCTTACATCCCTTCACATCCTTCTTTTGACTGCTTTGAACTGATCCATTGAAACCCGAGCCCAGACCATGGACCTCAATGTTGTTTTGTTTTGGGCCCCTGCCGCCTGACAGGACTCAAGGGTCTGTGGTCACCTCCTCATCCATCACCAGCTGTGCAGGAAAATCACCACGTTGTGCCACCATGCAAACTTCCCGTGCGAGTGTCCGCAACATTTTAGACAGCAAAATCATAAACTCTCTGGAGTCATCAACGAACAAGGCTTGTGAACGCAGCTACATTAATCCTAATCTTCCAGCACGAGTCTGATTCTTGATGGCTTCCGAGGGCCTCGATTTTAGCACAGCACTACAGACGTCTATAACTATAATTATATAATATATAGATGTTTCAAAAATAGTTAATTACTCATGACTGTTCCTCCGTTATATCACAACATTTCAGTGAACACTCAACCCATTCCCCGAATCATTCTCCTAGCATGATTGAAGTTTCAGGTATCTCCCGCACCCATTTCACCCAGCTAACTGGGGCACCGCTTAGCAACCAGGATCACCATCTGGTAATGTAACACTTTGCGATGGAACATCACCCATTTTTAATATGCTTTTCAGAAAGTAGGTATCATATTTTGATAATAATATGTAAATCATCATTCTTATCATATCTTATCATCTAAAAATGGATCAGGTTCGCTATGTTAAATTATGATAAATGATAAATTATGTTGAGTAACCAGAGGTGGCCCCATCCCTTTTTTTTCCTGCTTTGAATGGGGTTTCCTTGGAGGATCATGAAAAACAAATCGTAGCTGGTGAAAGTAAGCCTGCTTACCCTCTGGTAATGACTAACGTAGCTATTGAAAATGGCCATAGAAATAGTGGATTTACCCATGAAAAATGGTGATTTTCCATAGTTATGTAAACGTTTACCAGAGGGTATCATGTACGTCCCCATTATAACTGGATTATATCATTCATCATGGGCGAACTCACCCCACAAACACTCACCAGATGAGATAGTTCCGGAATATCCAATTTCTCCCATGACATCCTCATGGTATCCTCATCATATCCAATGATATCCCCATAACCTATTATAAACATATTATGAATTCCCAGGTACTACAAGGTGAGTCGCCCTAGCCAAGATGACTTATAACTTATGCTACAGGATGGTGCCCCCCAATTATAAGTTGGTTTATAAACCCCCATTAACATCCGTTAACTGTAGTTATATCGACCATAGACCATAGTTAGTCCAGCCACAGCCATATCCCAACTGAACGCTATCGACTGGGGGCACCATAGCGCCTGGGTGGCGCTGGGGTCTTGGACCTGCGAGCAAAGAGGATAACCCACCTCCTAAATGGGGACTACGAAAAAAACCACCAGTTGGTAACTGCTAAACTTATGTAGGAAACTATGAAACCATTCATGGTATAGAGGAGTATCATTATCAATACAATCAATACATAATATCTTTTAAAATTAATGGTAACTATGAAACCTTATATGATACTCTATACCATTATATCCCATTGTTGGGAACTCTTGGGATTCCTATGAAACACTGCTAAAATTTTCATGGGATTGTAGTGAGCATCACCAACTGGGGACACGAATATATATGGCCCATTTATGAGTTGTAAATGGTTATTTCTATGGGACTAGACTATACATTCCATTTTTACGGGGTTAGTTCAGTACTTACACATATGCTCCATGTATGGAATATTTACCTACATTTTCCCCAAAAATCAACCAAATGTAGGTAAATATGCCATACATGGAGCATATGGGTTATATAATAACATCTTGTAACAGGCATTTCGGGCCATAAGTGCACCTCCTAAAAACTCTCCTTTTCTGAGGTCAACTGTTAGGCCTTTCAGCCGCCGCGGCGAAGCGGCGTGCGAAGCGCCGCAGGGCACGGGCCTAACCGTTGATGAAACGCCCGGGAGTGATGAAACCGAAGGGGTCGAAAATTCAATGTATATAGTTCAGTACTTATAACATCTTATAACTGGTATTTCGGGCAATAACTGTAAGGAACATTAGTTTTTTAACCATCAAATATCTAGTGGTGTTCTCGTTTTGTTCTGGAAAATCCTGGTACTATATGCTTGGGTTAAACTAGTGTGCACTGATCTTTCTGTAGACATGTTGTTTTTTTCCTCCGCAAGTCACAGTCACACTAGCTTGAATTAGTCCTTGAAAACCTACTTGGATGTAAAATGTCACGATTGAACGATACAAACATTTTCCCGAAAAATGGAGAACCACAAATGGAGAACCACATGGCCTTCTCGTCGTCTTTTTTCTCCTTGCTGAAGATAAACCTCCCTGGAAGGCTTTTCCTTGAGAATGCTCCACTCCAAACTCACATTTTGAACCCACATTCGTGTGCTTTTCCCACACAAATAGTTTGTTGTTCCAATATCATATCTTAGCTGATTACATGTTTGTTTAGGCATGATCTCCAAAGTCTTGTTGGTGCATCTCACGTAATTGCTGCGTCATCTCACATTTGCTGTTTTCACAGTTATGGCCATATAACAATTATAAGTACTTATAACCCCATTTATAGAATGTATCAACCCAGTTGTAACCAGTTATAACTAATACATGGTCATCACTGTAGTTGGTGATCTCATCATGTTTCATCCGCATGAAGAATACGACAATCACTTTGGATCATCATCATCATCATCGCCAATGAGGCCAAGGGTTGAATGTGGGAATGACATGAATAGCATGACTGAAACTGGGGGTTCAATCAATAGTCCCAAATCTACAAATTATTGACATCTGGTACCAGACTCTTGAAACTACCAACTGGAAAAAAAAACGTGCAACCCCATTTAAGCAGAACGGCATCTTCCACCCACCATGTATTGCAAGGCCCGTTTTTTGAATGGAGGATAGTGGAGGGTACATCCCTGGAAATTGGGATGTGACCATGAAAGAAAACATATTTGACTCATTTGACAATGAAAAATAACAGCATAACCCCTCAATATCAATGTTAATGGTCAATATAGATTGGTTAAAACTTATTTGACTATTTAATTAACCAATTCAACCCCTCAATATGGTATTGCAGATTTCCTTTATGCGAGCCTCTAAAAACCCCTCTCCCATCTCATGAAATACTAGTTGGTTGAAAACGGTTTTCCGTTAACGATGGGTTAGTTCATAATCACCCTCTCTAGCCTAGGTAGTTTAATTCCGGTATAATAACTAGCCAACCACGATAATTTTAATGGTTCATATATATAATCATATTACCATTATGTATAGACGGTTATATCAGTTATATCCAATCAAATCCCATCAATTCATGATATTCCATATGTATCTATTACATATATACACTGTAATTACCCTCTGGTTATTTAACATAGCCATGGACAATTGCCCATTTATAGATGGTTTACCTATTAAAAATGGGTGGATTTTCCATGGCTATGTTAGTCATAACCAGAGGGTATATTATACTGGACACAGTGAAAAGCCCGTGAAAATATGGTTCTTGATGTTTTCCATAATTTCCTGTAATTTGGGTAAATTGTAGCCTTTAGTCAAACCTGTCCTTTGTGATAACGGACTTAGTAAACCTATCCTTTGGAAGCATTGGGCACTGTAATATCCATTATATCCCCTATAAATCCCCATAAATCCCATTAAATCACCATAAATCACCATTAAATCCCAACAGTCATACACTGTAATTATATTATACTGGACACATTCTGATAGCTCATGTGTTGGTACAGAATCACCACCCAACCTCCAGCTGTTTTTGAAGCGCCGCTACACGGGCAAGCCGCGACGCCATGGCCGTCAGCGGCAGGCCATGATTCAACACAACATTTGACGAAGCTTTTAGTTGATATCCATATACAATAAGAGTTATACATATATAATATACGTATATATATATGTATATATATATATATTAACAAATATCAATATGTATATATATATACAGAAACTGTGTGTTTTCTTAAAGTTCGAGATAGCATAGTTGATCTATTTATTATTGTACATACGAACCGCCAGTGTAGATATACCTACGGTAAACCCTACACATCACAGGTATAAACAAACAACTTACCCCGTTTATTGTATGATTCTATGTGATGTCTGCAGCTACTCAAGTATATACTATATACATATATATGTATACTATATATATATACAGCTTAAATTCTCGTTAAATTACTTGGTGATAGTTGCTTAAAACATCTTAAAACTATGAGAACTACGATTACAATACATTGATCTAAATTGATGGATTTTTTTTCCCCCTACTACCCAAATGCTTCAGCTATGGAATATTTACCAACATTTACCCTAAAAATCACCCAGTTTTGTAGGTAAAATACACCAGCACCATGGTTCGCATATGGGCAGTAGCTACGATGGAAAAAACACGAAAACCCCAGATTCACCCTGGTCGAATTTTCGGGGGATTTACATACACAAAACATGGCACTGTAAGAGGGGGGCATTGAACCATAAGGGGATGGAACTGATGGAATGATTTGGAATGATTGTCATGCTTTTTTTTTCATGGTTTTCGTGTTTATGGTGGGGTTATTGTTGGGTCAGCCATCCGGTCTCATGATGACGAAAATATTGGTGAAGCTTTGCCCACATCGAAAAGTGGAAGAGGCGCGCACCAGACGTATCAGGATATTGGACAAACGTGTGTACAATTGCTTGTAGCTGGATATACATGCAGAATCATGCGGAACATGGCTAATTCTATAAATACCCCACAACAAGATCAACGCGTATCTGGGAAAACTACATTTCCCAAATCAAAATTTTAAAACCCGGCCAGCCACGGGGATGATTTCCCATATAAAACCACTGTTAAACCATCTATGGTGATGTCCAATGGGGTCGTTTTCTTTTTGCCCAGAAGTATAATTTTCCGCTGGATAGTACATATCCCCATGTACGGCAACCAGCCAAGGTTAACCCAGAAAAGTGGACTTCAGCATATGCCGTGTTGATATCATGACTTGGACCAAATCGGATTGAGCCCCGTAGATAGATAAGTTCCTTAAGTTGCTCTATCGTTAGGCTTACTACTGTTGATGGACTTATAGCAGGTATACCTATACTTAGATGGGGTTCAAAGTGGTTATCAATCTATATAAATCAATTACAACATAGGGGGATAAAACATCCTGTAAGCACAAGAAAAATACGGTCCCTAGATGTGTATGTTTGACCTAGTTGCCATATTATGCTACAAGGCTTGGTTACTGAAAGTTCCACTGAACGAAAGACAAAAACTACCCTCTGGTAAACTAACATAGCTATTGAACATGACCATTTATAGTAGATTTTCCCATTAAACATGGTGATTTTCCATAGTTATGTTGGTTTACCAGCGGGTATCTCACATTTCACTCATAAACATACTTAGTTTTTTTTCTGAACCTCGGTTGGCTGTTTTAACTCGCCCAAGCAAGACCCAGACTGCCCTGTAACGTACAGTATGATACAGTATGTATATATATATACATATGTATATATTGTTATTCTTGTTGCAACCAACAAACATCATCTTCACTGGAGGTACTTCGTCAGGCAGTCATGTTCCATTCCCGAAGAATCTCCGGATGAAAGCCTCCTCCTTTGACTACCCAGCGCTGATTTTGGCCAAAGAAAATAGGGATTTAAGCCCTCAATGTGCTGGTATTAACCCCTCAATGGTATTACCCTCTGGTAATTTAACATAGCTATTGAAAATGACAATTTATAGTGGATTTACCCATTAAAATGGTGATTTTCCATAGTCATGTTAGTTTACCAGAGGGTAATCCCATCCCCCATATTCAACAGCCCCATATCCCATTGGTCCCCTATGAAAAAGTGATTTCATCCCGCACATTCACCACGGTTTCGGGCCTAGGGTGTTCAATTTGAACCCGGATTGGCTGAACCACATGTTCGATGATATACCCATATGCTCCATGTATGGTATATTTACCTACATTTGGGCCATTTATGGGGTAAATGGTGGTAAATATTGCATACATGGAGCATATGGGATAAATCTCATGAAACCCCGTTGAATTTCATTAAAATATCATTATATAAATTAACTCACCATAACTCTGCGACTAAAACACGTATGCCGAACTACAAGGTGAGGCCCCCTCAGTTATAAGTTGGTTCACAAACCCATGAACTATAGTCATTAACTGGTTCGATATATATATATATATATAATATTCCCCTTGTTGCATCGCCCATCTCTGAACAGCCGCCTGGCACTCATGAGGATGTCAGGCCCCAAACCCTCCACACAGCGCTTGTAGAGCCGGGCCGAACAGTCCTATGGTGAAGGCGGAACCGCCTTTGACGAGGAATTTAGGGATATGATGATATTTATGACATATATAGAAAATTGTAGAAATATAATGGACATATATAGATACTTATTTTATGATATTTATGATATTTATTTATGATATTTATCCTTGTGCCTATGAAAATATATAGATACTGTTAATGACATGTTAATGACATCATCTACGGAGGAACATCGGGCCATTGGGATCAAGGGAGTTTTTCCAATTGGTGTTTTGATGGACATGTCATGGACAAAACATGATGGGATGTATCAATCCCTACAGGCTCTATATATCCCTATTTTGATTGATTGATTGATTGATTGGTTGATTGATTGATTGATTGATTGATGACTATCACCCAACATACGCAATTTACCCTCTGGTAAACGTTTACAGTTTGCTATTGAAAGTGGCCCAGTCGAAATAGTTGATTTTCCCATCAAACATGCTGATTTTCCATGGTTTTTTGTATGTTTACCAGTCCGTGTACCGAGATTTGACCATGGCACAGGCCAAAATTTGTCCTGGAGATGCCCCAAGGTGAAACCCGGGGATGTGAATGTTGGTTTATAGGCCCATTAACTAGTTTGTTATCCCCCCCGTTAACTAAGAAACTCTGTATAGAAATCACCAATTATATAAACTTAGTTATTTTCGCACCAACTTAGCTATCATTTAAATCATTTGGGGGGGCTTCATCTTGGTGATAAAGATCTTCCAACAAAAAATTCACAGTACATAAAACATCATAAAACTTACCAAAAAAACACACTCCCACAAAGATTCGGACTCAAAAAAAAGGAAAAAACTGTTGAGCCCTTTCCAAATCACCGCGCCGCGAAAAAACGCCGCGTTTCAACAAAAACAGCGGTCCTGCACCACCGCAGGTGCAGGGGGTCTCGTTGGCGGCCAACCCACCTGACGCCACTTTTTTGTCATGGTTCCTGAGATAGTTAGTCTTTTTGAGTTTTAATGGGATTTCATAGTGATTGTATTGGATTTAATGGTGATTTAATGGACATTGAATCATTGAATACAATGTGAGGCCCCCAAGATAGATAAGTTGGCGAACATAACTCCAATAACTATGGTTTATGGTATTTATAACTATAGTTACTGGTGCTTATAAACCCACAAACATCACTGGGGGGCCCCACATTGTAGTCTTTTTGAGCTCTAGAGGAACCACCGAAAAAAATGATGGAAAGTAAACATTTAGTTTATAAATTTAGAGGAACCGCCTAAAAATTGATGGACAAGTAACTTTCTGTGGTGAGCAACCATTTTCTATCCTTTTGGGGAGTACTATAAGTGACATTGTGTTTCTTAGATATACCTCAAACATTTATGTGTTGCACTTACAAGGGCCCCATTTTTTGCATGACGACTCTGCCATGACTTGGAGGTAAACAACAAACAACATTCCTACTACAAAGTAGTGATTCTCAGAGTCTATGTGAGTTGGGGGGGTGGTAGATAGGCTATATGGACTTTGCTAGTGAGTGCTTATATTCTTATTGTTATGATTGGTACTATTATTACTACTATCACTATTATTATTTTTTGTTATGGCTCTTCGAATAGTTCTGAGCCATGATATAGCCATTTAGCAGGGGATACTCATCGAATGATCTGGGAACTCTCCGTGTTGTAATGTCAGAAGTCTCTCTACCCGGTAAACGTCAACAAAAAACGAACTGGAGTTTATCACCATGCTATTTTCATGGGAAAATCCACTATTTCGACTGGGCCATTTTCAATAGCTATTTTGACATAACCAGAGGGTAAGAGTTAAAGAGTCGAAAGAGTTAAAGAGTCAAATATGTTAATATCTGGTTTAATATATATATATATGGTTAATTAATATATGGTTAATATATGGTTAATGATGGTTAATAATAACCTGGTTGGTGGTGCGTTTTAACCATCTTGAAAAATGATGGACTTCATCGGGGTTGGGAAACAACATCCCATGAAATTGAACATAAAATTCCATGGTTTGAAACCACCAACCAGTGTTGGACATGTTTTTTAATGGAAAAAAAGGTGACCTACGGACTGGTTGACCAAGCATTTAGCACTCTTTGGTTCTATGAGTTGCCTGTGTTTCATGAAAAACGCGATGAAATTCACAGCACGAAGACTCTTCCAACTATGGTGAATTCGAAACATGTTGGAACTCTTGGCGTCATGATAGTATCGAAACCCAACGATTGATGTTTTTTTTTGGATTCATAGTAGGTACAACTGTGCATATATCATAATATACCCTCTGGTTATTTAACGTAGCCATGGAAAATCATCATTTTTAATAGGTAGATCATCATAATTCATCTATAAATAGCTTATTTTCCATTGCTATGTTAAATAACCAGAGTGTAAATACAACAAATATGTCTATTTGAACCATGACAAATCCATTTGCTCTACAAGCTGAGGCACCCTTGTCAACGAGAACACGAAGTTGGTGTATGGTATATATAGTTCATATCACTATAATGGTTATAAATTATGAATAATGGTTACAATTGGGTTTACTAGGTTATTATGGTAGTTATAAATTATGGTTTGTGGTACATATTAATATGATAATCATAGGTATTAATAGGGTAGATACTAATATTGTAGGTATATCCATCTATATCGAACTAGTTTTCCTGCGGTGAAAGTACACTAGTTAAACCACGGAATCTATCACTAGGGAGAACCACCTTACGTAGGCTTCAACAATTACAAGATGAGTACCGATTTCTGTTAGCAACATTTCTGTTAGCAAACTGGGCATTGGTCAGCGTGGTCGACCCTCGAAGTGCCAAACCCTGCACATGTTGGTCTCGATCAGATTCAGTCTTCATGTGCCATTCTAAGGGTATCCTCGAAATGAACCATACTCAAATCTACATCCTCTGTATCTTATTTCGAGCTGATACGGATTTGAAGTAGGACCTAAACATGATGATGTCGGAAGTTACAATTTGTGGGTATGTCTGTCTCTTGCTATTAAGGGAAAATGGGAAACTGAAAATAATTCGACGATCTGAAATAAAACAATCTTTGGATAACTTCTCCATCCTGTTTATGCTGAGGTCGTTTTATCATTTTCTATCACCATCTTTGATGGTTGATGAATGCTAATTCTAGTTTGATCATGTTTGATCCCCATTTGTTATTATATCATATGTTTTCAAGAATTCATGTGGATTCCAAGTTTAATGGTCATAAATCACAACATTTGATGGATAATTCTTCATTTTGGCCAGTGAACTCCTTATGTTTCATATGTTTCATCACCGGTCTTTTCTCATGGCTTAGATAGATCACTGTTCCGCTTAAAAAAATCTGCATCGTTTCATGCGGATTCATGAAATCATCAGTTGTGCTGGTGAATCACAGTGAATTTCCAATTTTTCTCATGGTATACCCTCTGGTTATGACATTCACAGTTTGCGAACTGGAAAGATCCACCATGCTATTAATAGGTAAACCATCTATTTCGATTAGGGCCATCTTTTCCATGGCTATGTTAATAACCAGATGGTCAACTCTCCAAACTGTCTTGAAAATCACCACGGATGGAACATCTTCCGACCTCTTCACTGAGGGGATGGGGTGGTCCTGGCATCGCCCGCAAGTGGCGGTGAAAAAATGGAGACAATGTGATTTTGCAGGACCCTATCAATCTTTAAATAGAGATGTTATATCTTCAAACCTTTCAAATATCATGTGTATAATTTTCCCTAAGCTTCATGTGATGAGATTGAAGGTACTGAATTTCCCATGATTACTATATGCAATATCCAGTTTGGTGTACGATAAATGGTTTAACGGTTTAACCCCAATCTATATGGATATAGGCTGGGTACTCTACCATTTTTGATACCATATAGACTGGCACATGTATCATATATATTATGGTACGTAGCTACCTCCAATTTAGGTATCTGAAATGGCCATTGATACAATGGGAGGATAATGGGTTGACAAGGGTTGACAATTTTAAGGTGATTTTTCATTGAGATTTGCTGTAATTGTATTTAATGGGATTTCATGGGATTTGTACCATTGAAAACCGGATGTAGCCAATATTCATGATATCATAGCTAATTTTGGAATGTAGTGATTAGATGTGGATATCAATAGTGATGGTGACCTAACCAGCAAAAATCACACGAAATTATAACCCCAAGGAAAAAAGGGCTTGACCAATAGCAACCAATGTTACTACAATATGTTCATATATGTTCATCATAATTCTGGTTTTCATAAGCCCCAACGATTTCTTGGGTTATCCCATTTTTAATTGGGGAAACACCAAATCACACGTAAGCATGAGGTATGATTTGTGAGATGATCCAAGTATTCTCCACTTTTTGGGTACGACCAAAGACCTTCACTTTGAGAATGCCTACAATGTGGGGCCCCTAAACGTGATGTGGACGTTGGTTAACAAAAGCCCCAGTAACTAGTTCGTTATAAATGCCATAACCCATAGTTATTGGAGTTATAAACCAACTTAGCTATCCAACGGGGGCCTCACATCGTAGTATCAGTATTCTGTCATGATATGTGTATGTGTGCGAAAAAAACACCTATGGCAACACAAAACAACTACCAATAAGTCCAAAAAGTCTCTCAGGCCGTGAAACGTATCATCATTGGTCCATTGGGATCCCTAACCATATGACTTCTTCAAAAAGCTATGTCACTTTAACGTCAAATCCCAATGAAAAAAATGCTTGCTGAATCCCCGTTTTTATATATGTCTACACATATATATATATATATATGTTTTTCCCCACCTGCCAGGTGAGGGTTGTTAGATTTTATGTCAGTTGCCTCCTCCTGCCTCCTGCCTCGTCCTCCTCCTCCTCCTCCTCCTCCTCTCCTCCTCGTCCTCCTCGTCCTCCTT
>Ga0126342_10013422_pt1 | contig 14518 bp, 10 predicted proteins | sample Cyp1metagenome_FD_92528 | JGI IMG/M metagenome (GOLD analysis project Ga0126342, IMG submission 92528) | Coral microbial communities from Lord Howe Island, Old Settlement Bay, Australia - Cyphastrea 1 metagenome | ecosystem: Host-associated > Invertebrates > Cnidaria > Coral ... | reverse complement strand
TTTTTTTTTTTTGATAAGTTGTTTTTGATTTTTTTTTTTTTTTTTTTTTTTTTTTCCATAATTAATGTTTGGGGTTCCACCTGATGGACATATCATGGATCCATAATTCAAACCCCTTTTTTTTTGGGATTATGGAAATATATATGTAAATACAAATATATAGTATTAACCCAATTGATGGTTTGGCAAAAAAAAAACAGATATTATCTATATTAATGATAGATTTTAGGGATATACATCAAATCTTTAGACATATATTTTCTATAATTCAATATTCCCCCTTAAAATATATTCAAATTACGAATATCTCATAATATTATATATATTAATGGAAAATTTAGGGACATATACCAGATCTTTAGATATATATTTTCTATAATTTAATATTCCCCCTTAAAATGCATTCAAATTCCGAATCGATAGATATATAATTACCGACAGAATTATAGAAAAAAATAATTATTATTATAGAAATAATAATTATATAGGAAAAAGAAAAACATAATTTTTCTATCATAGACAGGTGGCGCCTATAAATTAAAACGATTTTTTTTTCCCATAATTCATCCCCCCCCCTTTAAGGGGGGGGGGGATGGGGGGGGGGTTGAAAACTGAAATATTTCACTTTCGGGGGCCACACACCTAGAAATATTTCAGCTAAAAATTTCTGGTTTATAATGGTCTCTCCAGGGCCTGGTTGAATTCAAGGCCGAACGTCAAGCTCGGAAACATGTTTGACAAATTCACTCTCTTATTTATTTTCTTGGAAATTGGCAGTTACCATTTACATCCATTTACCTAGTTGTGTGGCTTGCACGTCGGCCCTACCCGTGTAAGGACTAAAAAGATGATTTTTTTAGGGGGGATCCTGCTAGAACTATAAAATACCATGGTTTTGCAATTACCCCCCCTCAAAAATTTCACCCTTATATTTCGGGGTAGGAAACATAAAGGGGCTCCTCGAGCATTGGCAATGGATTTTTTTAGGGGGGGACCCTGCTAGAATTGTAAAATACCATGGTTTTACAACTATCCCCCCTCAAAAATTTCATCGTTGCATTTTTCTATGTATAATTATGTATATATAATATATATATATTTCTATATATGAATGTATGAAAATATGAATGTATAAATGTATGTATATAGGTTATGAAAGGGTGTATCATACCATCTCTGGGCTAAAAATATTGCATCCGGAGGACCCCCCCCCATTTTTTTTGGAAGCCCAAGAAACATGTGGGGGAGGGGGGTATATTTCATGTGGTCAGGTAAAATATTTCTCAGAAATTGTTTACCTTACCCCCCCCCCAAATATTCCAGGGTTAAAGGGGAGGGAATCATAATTTTGTCAATAATTATATTTAAATATATTTAATAAATTAAATATATATTTAAATTAATATTTAAAATTAATTTAATTAAATTAATTAATATTATATTTAATTAATATTATATATTATTATTAAAAATATAAAAAATATATTTTTCATTAAATTTGTTTTAATTATATAATTATAAATTAATAAAAAAATAATAAATTATTTATAATTAATTGTATATTTTTAAATATTTAATAAAATAATTAAAAAAATAAATAAAATAAAATTTAATAAAATTACTTAAAAAATATTTATTTAAATAATTTATATATTGTTATTGTTTATATTTTTATATAAAATAATTAAATAAATAATAATATTTATTAAATTTAAAATATTAAGAAATTTATATTTGATATTTCCAGGAATTCCTAGATAAAAATTAATAATTCCTAATTTAGAGATTTCTATTTAATAATGTTATTAAGTACGACCACCACATCTCCAATAACTACCAAGGAAAAAAAAAACCAAGGAGGACCACCAACACCACCAAGGAAGGATACCGCCAAGGAGGATCACCAACATCTTCCAGGAAGCACACCACCAAGCACAACCAGCAGCGGGGCGGGAAGCGACAACTGGGGGAAGTTTACAGTGGTATAGCTCAGCATAGCTCTAAAAGTATCAACCCCACATGATTGAACAGTTCCATTTAAAACCGAACCGAACCGCGCCGCAAACATGGAAAAAATGGAACCCTCCAACCGTAGAACCGTTTCAAATATGAACCGAAAACCGCAGAACGAACCGTTTCATCATGAGAATGCGGGTAATTCGAGTTACCCTATTCTCTAGGGGAAATGGTAATGGGGATCCTTTCATTTGCTTTTGTTTGCCCTAGAGAATTTTGATCTATATCCCCCTTCGGTTGTCGGTACCGCATTTATTCCCAAGCCTGTCTCCCTTTCATTTCCTTTCTATTTCCCTTATATATTCCCTTCTGTTTCCCTGAGTGAATTTAGTTCTTGGCCACCTTGTCTCCCAAGCTTGTCTCCCTTCTGTTTTCCTTCTGTTTCCCTTGGTGAATTTCGTTCTAGGCTGCTCTTTGTTGTCACTCCCGCCTTGTCTCCCAAGCTCGTTTGCCAAGCTTGTCTCCCTTGTGTCTCCCGTATGCCCCTTCGGTCATGCTTCTGTTTGCCTTGTGATTGATGGGTCTTGCAGCAACCATCCAACAGCCACCACCAACACTAGTAGCCGCAGCAGCAGCAGCAGCAGCAGCAACAACAACAACAACAACAGTAACAGCAACTGGTCCTCAGTGGTGGCTTGCAGTGGAAGACCCAGAAGAAAAAGACCTGTCCACATCACTTGATAGGTCACGACAGAGATCCAATACAGTATTTTGTTTGGCTATCTGGGGTCTATGCTGGTGTATGTTCCAATATTTTCCATGTTAGTTTTAGATTCTAGATTGTTACTACTTTCTGAATATTGCACATGTTAATTTTAATTGTCAGTAATTACTCCTATGTGAATTTGTCATTTGATTTAGCTTCATTTGCTATTTCACTATTTGAATTCCATTTGATATCTTTTCCGGATGCAAGCATCTTAAGACCAAAGGTCCCAAGAAATGTCATTATCTCTTACGTTTTTGGGGGTGCCCATTGGCTGCCTAGCCCTTGTAGCTTGCCGTAAATCCAGGACAGGCGGAGGCCATCCGTTTGCTGGCAAACTCGTGGCATGGCTGTGCCCCAACTAATTGGCCACAAGAAACAATCTCTTCAAATTCCTTTGTGGATAGGTATGGACAGATCCTATGGTGAAACGAGTCAGGCTTCCTCCAGCGGACTTTATACTACCTTAGCAGCAGCCGATTGCACTGATTCGTGAAGAAAAAAAGCAGCCTGTTCCCGAGTGATTGCTTCCTCGCTGCATCATCATCTGTGGTTGAATCCGTCGCAGACGATTCGTTCCCGCACACTGTCCCGCAACATCCAGGTCCTGAGTTCCGGGGGAGCAACCCATCACACCTGGAGTTTCAGCAAAAAAAATCGCTTCCAATGCAGCTCATTGCTATTTATTGCTATCAAAGCTGCTCCGATTCTCCACCTTGTGCAGGACTGAGATTTGCTGGTCATGCCTGGCAGGATGAAACTTGGCAGCTAGACTATGCTTGACTATCTCATCGGAACGCCTAATCGTCAATGAAATGGGATTCTGGAGCTTGAAGCTTTCCTTGGAACTCAAACGCATGAAACCCGTCATGTCACGACAACAGCAAATGCCATTGAATGCATTCGAAGGACACCATCGACTTGGAAAAATGTGATCAAATCGCCTGAAGCACAGCGAGGAGCTCATGAAGGATGGATTGGTGCCAAAGGAAAAACACCCACCCCGTCACGCCCAGATTTGAGGATGGAACGATAGTTTCTCTGCTTAAACTCGAAGTGCAATGGAGCTCCCTGGAAAACCCGTCGGCCACCCTGCGAAAGTTGCACGAAGTCCAGGCTTGAATTTGTCCGAACGAGATGCAATGCAGTCAAGGCACCAGCACAGAGTTCGTAGGCATAGCAGCCTTGGATTGCAGAAGGTATACCTAAAAATCATTTAAAATCACCAATTGATTTCAATCAAGCATCGAATCACGAAAAATACAACAGCTTTGCGGAGAACTGAGTGGCACGCCCGCAGGAGCCTGTGCACATGGTATGACTATCTACCTTTTGATGTGATGATGACCTGCTGCAGATTGTTCAAATGAAAGAAAAAACGAAACTGATAGAAGTCTTGTTTTTGTTTCGAAATTATCCCCCAGCAACCTTCGTTGCTAAACCCCAATCAGAAAGGCTTTGGCCGCTGCTACAGTATACGATGTCCATCAACTTCGACCATGAGATCATTTGGTGTCCCCATGGTCCTTGAGAGTGTGATCACTTCCAGCTTCTTGTCACCAGAGTCTTGCTCGGCTTCCAGGAGGTCTTCTGAGAGAGGGTGGGATGTACCTTTTTACGAGCAGAATCAAACTGCAAGGGCACACTGATATCTGATACCCTTCAGGCGTGCAATTTGAGTTCCTTCCAGGCTTTGTGAATTCCCCTGCCGTAAGTTGCACCGCAACCCTAAAAAATGTCAAGGAACCAGAACGCCATGAGTTTCTCCACAAGTTCCGTGCAACACCGCCACCATAGGAAGTGATGTTCAAACACAATAGCCTGAGGAGCTTCACAGCTCAGCAGTGTAAGTTCGTGTTCGCTCACAAACCTCAAACACCCTACCTTTTCTTATGGCCAACTGTTGGTTTGGGTCGCTGTTGCGGGCTCCTTTGTAGCCACGGGCTACAATACCAGGGATTCATTGGTGAAACCAACTCCCCAAGGACTACCATGACTTGATGGCTGGTTGGAGCTTTGCTCGTGGCACAGGCGTAGGTGCAAGCAAGCAGCATTTCCTTGGTGGAACAACGACATGCAGCAGCCCTGCTTGACAATAGAGACCCAACAACAGCAGCAGCAATAACAACAACAAGAACAGGAACAGGAACAACAACAGGAACAACAACAGGAACAGGAACAAGAACAAGAACAACAAGAACGCAGAGAAATCTGGCTCAAGACACAGGCGGCATTGAAAGCCTGAGAGGTGGACGGGATTGCTGAAGAGCCTTGCGTGAAGGGAAGGGAAATACAAAACCAATTGGCCGAAGAAAACTAAAAGAAGCCAAAGAGCTGCAAACGAAGAATGCCAAACCCCTCGCTTGCCTTGGACCTGTGCTTCTCATTCCCACTTCAAAGATGGGCGGTCCCTGCGAGTCCGCAACACAAGACCAAGCTGCACGAAACAGGCACCCAATCAGAAGCCATCAGGCCTTCTTGTCCGTTCCGTGGTAAAGGCCTGTCACAAAACCGCGTGAGCATAGCAAACTCAAGGCGTGTGTCGAGAAGCCGCAGATACCGGATACCCCCAAAATCATGGGTTACACACTCAAATGTTGCCATGCCATTTTGCTCGATTTTGGCACCGCCCAGCCACCCAGCCTCTCAGCACCCTTTGCACTCGCTGACCCACGCAGCAAAAGAAGTGCAGGGATATCATAATGCCTACAGTACCGCTGAAACTCAGGCACCGCAGGTCAGGCTTGAAACATCTTGAAACCACCAGCACAGAAAAGACAAAAAAGAACGGCAAACCCATCGGTCTGCTCAACTCAATAAAAGTCATTTCTGCTGAGGCAAGTTGAAACCTGCAGTGACATCAAACTGGGCAAAATGTCAGTGCACATATCATCATACCTTTAGAGAGAAGGTTCAAGGTTTTGGAGTCTCGGTTGTGTTGGGTTCCACGGTCCCACGCTCTTTCTTCAGAGCGCATACTGCTTGCTCTTGTTGGGGAACAGACTATGCCTTGCCAAGCATAGACCAGTTTGTTGCAGCATTGACTCTTTGTGCGATGAAGCTCGACCTCACCACAGTCGTGCAGACGGTCATGGATTTACTGCTCACATCATGTGCACTGATACTGACTGTATCCGGAGGTTTCCTGAAATCGGGGTACCCTAAATCATCTGTTTGAATAGGATTTTCCATTATAAACCATTTTGGGGATCCTCCATTTATGGAAAGCCCCTTCTTTTGCCAATCCAAGGTTCATTGTAAGCCAGCTCCGCGTCCTTAGCGATGCCACCTGGGTAGGTACAAATGGCACATCCGACAGATGTGCTAAAGATGTGCGCCTGACATGCGTCACAGCCCATTTTATGCACACGCATGGGTACTGAGCACGTCGCAGTACAGAAGCATGTAGGTTTCCAAGCTTTTCTTGTATGATTCATCGGCATTTCTCATGACATCGTCCTTGTGGTAGATGAATCCGTCCTCTTCATCCACCTAAAAAAAAGAAACCAACAAACTGCGTGGAAAATTCCAAGAACCAAACCTGGTGTGGTCCACACAGCTTCAGGTGACCCAACCTCCAGCGAAACCTTCCAAACATCCTGAATGTCTGGCTCCGCTCGGACCCAGTCTTGCCTGAGCTCTTGGGACGGCCCTGACTGACAAGTTTGGCTGTTCCAGACCGACCAACACTGTCACAAAAGGAGCTTGGCAAGCTGCACCATCTCCGCCAAAGTCTCGCAATCATTTCTAAGCAATACATCTGGGTCAGGATTCCTGGTGGCACTTCACAATCAAGACTGGCCATTGCAACCTGACAAGACTTCAGAGAGTGCAAATGCTTTCCTGATATGGGCCATATCGGTCCTGCCACCCCAGCCCAAAGCCTGTGCAAAGTCATTGCCTGTCAAGGTGGAGGTGCTTAGAACTTGCTCAACTTGCTCCCTGCAAAGGGCCCAGAAAATCGTAGTTCCATGTAGTTCCCCATTTCCCTACATGTCTGGCCTGTTCCCAGTGGCACCATCCCTATCCGGAGGCTCGTCTCTGTGTGGATCCCGTGCTTCTGAGCTTCCGAGACCACCCACATCACAGTGCCATCACCTCTGCGGGTCACGCGTCACACCCATGCAGTGTCACGCAACGCGTCACGGATCAAAATCCCCCAGCCTCCGCCTATGAAAACTCGAACCCAGCTGTAGCTAAACACAACTTGCCGCAAGAAGTGAAAGCCGGGTTTATTTCCTAAGCTGCTCCAGCTGAAAAGCTCTGAATTGTTGACGTGGCGTGAAAAAAATAAAGGCTTCACCGAACCAGCTGTCCAGATCTGATTAGCACCAAGCTTCCTGGCTCTCCCTCCGTGAGGCCTTGATGAGAGGGGCAAATATGTATGTACTACGTGGGCATGGACATGTAGCCACCAAAACTATCGCTTAAGATCACAACGTGCACCCAAAGAAAAACAAACAAATACGTTTTCTACATGCAAGTACGTTTTTGCCTCAACAAATACGTTTTTTGAGCTCAAATCAGCCGAGAACAAAAAAAATACAACCTTGGGATTTCCACTCATTCCTCTAAAGGTGCCCCTGAACTTCTTTACACCAAGCTGCTGAAAATGTAAAGCCTGGCTTTGGAGCGTGCTTGTCGGATCTCGACATCAAAAGGTTGTGGAACCTGCAGGAAGGCCTCGGTAATGGCAAGCTGAGACAGCAAACAAAAGGACAGCTGTCACCCTCAGTAAGCCACCTCTCCTATCTGACCGCCAGCTTTTGGGTTGACGAAGAGGAACCTCAGAAGACAGTCAGCGTGACGGCATGCCTGCTTGCTGCGCGTGCGACACAAGACTGCGAGTATGTACGAGAGGTGAACGCATGCAAGCGAATAGCACATAGTATTCAAGCTTAGAAGTCAGGAAACACAGGCTGGACGTCCACTTCATATCGAAATCCCACGGCACCTGGCCAACAAGATCAGGCGTATCATTCAACTGCAATCCTTTCTCTCGAATTCCTCATCTAGCTTACAGCCTTGCCTTGCTCCAACATTTGGTTGCCCCCCCGTCCGTCTCAAGACAGCAACAGCTTGAGCCATGCAATCAGGTGACCAGCAAGCCTTGCAACACGTGGTGAGACTCCTGGGACCTCATCAACAAGCCACAAAAATGAAGGAAAGCAAAGGATGAGAAACAGCTCAGCGCATTTTCAAAGCATCTGGGCCCTTGCCCACACGCTAAACATTTGGCGCTAGATGGCGCTAGATGGTGCTAGATGGCGTTAGCACTCCAGTGCGTGCAATACACAAAAAGCCTTTCTTCTTGTAGCTTAAAAAAATTGCTATTTGGAATTACTTTGTTTCTTTGAATCTTCTTCGCCTTGTCAGTGGGAGCACCATCACGTATTTTCTGGGATGTTCTGTCTTGGACAGCACCCCTCATCTACACTGCTCCTTCAAGCCGTGCGATCGAAAATGTCTATGTGCCGAAAGCCAAAGTTCACATGGCAGCACAGCCTCACACTTGAGAAGCGATTTGCCTCGGTAAATCCAAATTTTTTGGAACACCCAAGAGCAACATAACATGACACACGACATGGAGGTTTCCATAATGGAGGTACCCCTAAATCTTCCATTGTAAATAAGATTTTCTATTTAAAACCATCAATTTTGCGGATTCCCCATTTATGGAAATCCCCATTTATACATATTATATATATATAACTAACCGCGAGCAGCTCATGCAGGTTCCACTTCACAGTTCAGGCGGCGACGGCGCTTGCATTGGGGCCATGGGAGCACCGTATATGTTGGCTCCTTGGTAGTCCTGGAAGCCCCAAGAAGCACGTGTCTAAATGTTACTAGGCAGAATGAAACCTGCAAAAGTTCATATTAATCCGCACTCCCAAACAATACTATCAGTCAGCCGCCTTTATATGTGCACATGCATTACACACACACACATACATTATACATTACATTGCATTACATTGCGTTACATTGCATTACACTTGAGGCCCAGGGGTGAGGGACGAAAGCTAGCTTGGCAGGGAGCTTGGCATGAAAAGACAATAGATGCGGATGCGGCCGAATTTGCCGGTGGCGACATGCCGACGGTATCCCTGGGGATGGCCAAACTGCTTGTGAACCAGCCAGCCGGGGCAGGGGGTGATAGCTGAGGATGAAGTTTCAGGCGATTGGAGATTCCAGCCCACCCACAATACCTTGCTAAAGCAAGAGGGACTTCAGCTAGAAGTTAGCTTTCGTGATTGACATTTGCATGTTCATTTGCATGAACATGAACATTACCCTCCTGGGGCGGATGTTCGCCCAAAGTTCCGTTGCCGGCTCAGCTACATTGGGTTGGTTTAGGGATAATTTCGGGTTGGCTTATATAGGGCTTGCTTCGGAGTTTTTTAGGTTTTATTTAGGGTTGGTTCGGGTCGGTTATTTGATGTTTTCTGGTGCTATTTAAGCTTGTTTTGGCGTTTCTTGAGGGTTGTTTGACTGTATTTAGGGCTTAATTAAGCTTGATTTAGGGCCTGTTTATAGTTGATTTGACATTTATTTAGGGTTGGGTCAATTCTGGTTCTGGTTGGGTTATATGGTTTGTTAACGTTTTTTTGGGGGAGGGTTTGAGGCTCGACACACTTCAAAGTACCGCATATATCCTCAAGACATGCTTCAAGAGGGATTTTGGCACCGCCTTGGGTAAGCATAGCAGATTGGAGTCGCGCATGGAAGTCTGTCGATCTGGGCCAAACGTCAGCCCCCTCATCATATAGCATGACCATTACATGTCATCGTATACACGTACGTGCAAATATACCTATGTATGTATACACGTAGGCATGTATACACAAGTAGGTATATGAACGTGCGGGTTTTATACGCATAAACACACGTTGGGTTTTACCCTGTAACAAATTTGCAAGTGTTCCCCAGCACACGACTTGAAGGTGATCTGATTCCAGCTGTTCACCAACAAGGTGCAACAAAAATCAAATCGGCACCCTCCTGGACCATTGCAGCGGGATATGTATGGCTCGCGTTCACGGCGCTACCTCGGGCAGGTGGAAAACGGAAGTTTCCGATCTGATTTCTATGTGAATTTCCACAACAAGGCCACAAGGCTCTGGAGCGGGGCCAAGGTCAACTAAGAGGCAAACCATTCCCATAGTACTCAGCTTGGCCTGGATACCTGGCATGACATGCTGCACATCTCAGCCCCCTCAAAAAAAAAATGGTTTGCAGTCCCAGAAACCCTTGGGAATGAACCGGGTACTGCTGCTGCTGCACCATGATCTGCTCCTGCTCCCCTTCCTGTGCAGTAAACCAGGGCCAACCAGATGATCGCAAATTCTCTGGACAACGGCTGTGTGCCCGACCTTGCTCCATAGGTTCATCCGTTCAAGTTTTTTCTTCCCTTAGCAACGACAAGGCTGCAGGCTGAAAGCTCGGATATGTGGCAGTAGGTCAGCAAGGTCAGTAGCGTGAGAAGAGATCATTGGCCAATGCTTAGGCAAGGGTCTCTCTTCCAACTCGTGTTGTTCTGGATCAAAACCACGCACCAACGGCATCACGAGCCAACCGAATACCTTTGCAGAAACCGTAATGGTCACACTGCGTATATGGAGAAACCAACCTCGGTCAGGAAGGAGGTTACCGAAATGTTCTAAACCGAATGCCAGGTCTTGTTGAAATTTGCAGTTCCCTGGGGTTGACATCCACTTTTTCCACTATGATACAACGTGCACTGCCGCAGATGACAATTGCAACCAGGGCACCAATTGCCAACGAAGGATATGGAAACCATGCTGACTCACCCAGAATCGTAAATGCATTCCAAGTGGTCGCAGCCTTGGAGGCTTCATACAATCTCCAACCCCAGACTCGTGCCTTCCATGATGCCTTCCGTTGCATGGTCACAGTGCAAGCCAAGTGGCCCATGCCACGTCGAGAACCAGCATCGATAAGCCTGAATAGAGTAGCATTCCATAGGTAATGCCACCTGCCAGGCGCTATCATCAAGACAAGTTCTCTCGATTTTGAGTTGAACAGTGTGCCTGCTCTCTTTAGCGGCCGCAGTGTTCCAATCAAAATTGAAATCAAAGTCAGCAGACACCTTGGAGGCAAATTCTGTTGCAAATGCACATTCTCTGGCAGCTCTCTTTGCTTGTCTGCTGTGGTTCTCGTTATCTTCAGCTTCTTAGTTTCACTCACCAACACCTTTTCATCATCCAAGCATCCCAATGAATGTGAAACCAAGCACGGCAAAGTTGGCCTTAAGAAATTTCTCGGACCCCAAGTCCCCGGCGGTGCCCCCAAATCGATCGTTGTTTCAGTGAACTTCAGTAGCAACATGATTTGTGTCATAAGATTTGCAGGCAAAATGCAACGTAAATTTTGTTGTACTCCTTGCATCTCACATACAAATGGTCTGCAAAGCCTTGGCTACAATCTTCCGACCTTGGCCACAGGTGACCGCTTCCACTCCCCGGATCTTTGGGACACAACAAAAAAAAAACTGAGGAACGGCCTTGCAAGGCATTGCAAGCATGAACCTATTTCACAATGAAAGTGGATTGGTTCGAGCTGCGTTTAACCAAGCCACCCATCACATCCTCCACCAAGTCCAGCTTGCACATAAGTGCTGATCTCCACAGGCAGGCAGTGGCCAAAGTTCATTGCACGCTCTGACTCTGACACTATCTGAGTTTTTTTTGGGGGGATTGTAAAAGGTGTCGGGCTGGTAGAAACCCGCACTGAATTCCCTGTTTTTTAAATAACTTTCATGACCCGCTTAAAACTTCTTGGTTGTCATAAGTTGTTGAAGCTAACTTAAGATATACATAAGTCATAAGTCATAAGTTACTAATGCCAGCAAGGTGAAAACTGCGCTAGTGGTTGTAACGTTGTTCACAAAATACCTCCTCATGGATGGCACATCGCCTCTTTTCTTTAAGTAGCTTCCAACACGCTCTTGACGCCACGATCATTTCTTTCTCAAGTTACTTCCAACACGCACTTGATGCTACGCCCTTTTCTTTCTCAAGTAGCATCCAACATGCTCTTGACGTTACGATCGTTTCTTTCTCAAGTTACTTCCAACACGCTCTTAATGCTACCCTCTTTTCTTTCTCAAGTAGCTTCCAACACGCTCTTGATGCTCCGATCGTTTCGTTCTCAAGTTACTTCCAACACGCTCTTGGTGCTACGCTCTTTTCTGTCTCAAGTAGCTTCCAACACGCTCTTGACGCTACCATCGTTTCTTTCTCAAGTTACTTCCAACACGCACTTGATGCTACGTCCTTTTCTTTCTCAAGTAGCTTCCAACACGCTCTTGATGCTACGATCGTTTTTTTTCTCAAGTTACTTCCAACACGCTCTTGCTGCTACCACCGTTTCTTTGTCAAGTAGCTTCCAACATGTTCTTGATGCTACGATCGTTTCTTTGTCAAGTTGCTTCCAACACGCTCTTGATGCTACGTTCTTTTTTTTCTCAAGTTGCTTCCAGCACGCTCTTAACCTTACAATCGTTTCTGTCTCAAGTGACTTCCAACACGCTCTTGATGCTACGTTTTTTTCTTTCTCAAGTAGCTTCCAACACGCTCTTGATGCTACGATCGTTTCTTTCTCAAGTTACTTCCAACATGCTCTTGGTGCTACGCTCTTTTCTTTCTCAAGTAGCTTCCAGCACGCTCTTGACGCTATGATCGTTTCTTTCTCAAGTTGCTTCCAACACGCTCTTGATGCTATGCTCTTTTCTTTCTCAAGTAGCTTCCAACACGCTCTTGAAGCCACGATCGTTTCGTTCTCAAGTAACTTCCAACACGCTCTTGACGTTAAGCTCTTAGCATTCCTAACTAATTTCCAACACGTTCTTGGTGCTAGGCTCTTTTCATTCTGAAGTAACTCCCAACACACTCTTGAGACTACGATCCAATCTTGGCAAGTGACTTTCAACACGTTCTTGATGCTACACTCTGTTTTTTCTCAAGTAATTTCTGAAGTTTGGACATGCTGGTTTGTACAGGAAAGTCACTCAGCAAAGAAGAATGACCACGCATGTCAAACTTCATGATCATTCTTCCATCATGGACAACAAAGTTCGTTACTCATGACAAGGAAAACCCTCGCAGTTTCTACCAGCCCAACGCGTCCCAAAAGGAGGATATACTCTATACTGCTGGAGTGGCTGCACCAGAGGCTTCGCAAAACATGCATTTGTGTGCAACTTTTGGTTTCGCAGTTTCCAGGAACACTTTTGCCTTCTTGAACTGGTTTCGGAGCTGTGCCATATGTGTTTTACATCTGCTTGCGCGAAATGCCTTCACATGTTCCAAATCTAGAAGCCTACACCAAAGTGTTCATCCGACTTGCCTGTGCACCTTTCATTCCTGTCCAATCCTTGGAACAACTCAAGGGTCAACAGCAGTTGTCTTTCCGCTTCCACCAAAAAGAACGTAGTACTAGTACCTATAGCTTCCAAGTCAAGACGCGCATACCTCGTGGGTGATCAATGTCCACGCTCGCATGTCTTTTGCACGCACCTGCTACATGGAAGCAAAATGACAAAAATCAAAACCAAAAAGACTTTGAGTTCCAGGAATTTTCACTGGCGATCCGGCCGTAAGCAGCCCGTAGCTCTTGGAGTCAAAACCCATGATCTTCCACACATTTCGCAGCGGCTGGACGCCGTGCCTCGACGGTACGGAAACTCGTCTTTGATGTCGGTTTTTTTGTTCATGCGGTATATGGACGGTTGATTTGATGAAAAACTTATTTATAAATGGATGATTTCGGGGTACCCAGATCTATGGAAACCCCCTTATCAAGGGGACAAAGGGATGGGATTCTGCAATGTATTCCTTCCAAGCACATGATGCAACACCTTCTTGGCCGCTGGCTCATCAAGTCTCCACCGCATCAATGAGCCTGCAAAGACCAGTGCCAGTCCAAAGCCTTAGTCCAATGGGTTTATTAAAACACGGTTGGTCGCACTGCAATTCCAAGCCTATAAATCCTGGTTGGCATCTTTGCGGCTCAGCCACCACACATTGCCAAAGATGCATATTCAACGGATGAGAACAACCTGAGGATGCATTTTGCCTCAGTCGTTTCCGGCCAATCATTTTATGTACAGGTGAAAAATGGTCAAAATACATGGGGCAGAGTATGTCCCAATCGTGTTCGCTTAGCTACGACGCCCCAAAAACATGAGAATTTTGCAAGTTGTAATGTTTTTACAGCCAGACCAAACCTTGCCCAAAACCTCAAATGCAACCACTGTGCCGCTTTCGTGAGTTTGCTTTTGCATGTCATTCGGCCGGTGCAACAACGACAATTGGCTACGCAAAAAACACATTCGCCTGATTGCTGGCGCAAGAGCTGCGGCACACAATTTTCAACAGTTCTTCAGACCTACAAGGGTTCATCAGCGCAAATAAGGGACACGTGGTTTCACGACAAAAAGTCAAACCGTGTGTGAATTCCGCACAACAGGAAATTCGGGATTGAGTGACTGCATCGTTTTTGTGACAAATTGTGTATCGGAAGAATTGGCGGCAAATACCGGTGAAACAATCATGCACCATCTGCGTGCCATCTCAACGCAGCTGCCACGCAGTGAACCTTACGTTTCAAGACCCAGGCCCAACCTCAAATTTACCTAAACTATCACATATGTTAGAGTGCGGAGTGGCAGCAAGCGGTGTTTCCTATTTCACTCTGAGCCACTGACAGTTGAATGCAATCACACGTGTTGTGCAATGCAAGACAGTGCACTTCTCTGTTTGTGCGTGTCAT
>Ga0126342_10013421_pt1 | contig 14518 bp, 13 predicted proteins | sample Cyp1metagenome_FD_92528 | JGI IMG/M metagenome (GOLD analysis project Ga0126342, IMG submission 92528) | Coral microbial communities from Lord Howe Island, Old Settlement Bay, Australia - Cyphastrea 1 metagenome | ecosystem: Host-associated > Invertebrates > Cnidaria > Coral ... | reverse complement strand
TGCCTTTCGTGTGGCAGGCGCAGTACACAGAGCTTCCTGGAGGAGCTGCGGCGCGCGTGGCCGCCGCTGGGCCGCGGCTGCCTCTCGCGTGGCAGGCGCAACACACAGAGCCTCCTGGAGCAACTGCGGCGCGCGTGGCCGCTGCTGGGCCGCGGCTGCCTTTCATACCACTCATCACAGCTCCACTTATCACATCACAACTTCTCATCACAACTCATCACAAACCAACTCATCACAGCTCCACTTCTCACACCTCACTCATCACAGCTCCACTGCTCATCACAAACTCATCACAGTTCCACTTCTCACAGGTCCACTTCTCATCACTTCTCACAGGTCCACTTCTCATCACTTCTCATCACAACTTATCACATACCAACTCATTACAGCTCCACTTCTCACAGGTCCACTTCTCATCACTTCTCACAGGTCCACTTCTCATCACAACTCATCACAACTTATCACATCCCAACTCATCACAGCTCCACTTCTCACACCACTTCTCATACCTCACTTATCACATCCCAACTCATCACAGCTCCACTTCTCACACCTCACTTTTCACACCTCCCCGAAGTTCACATTAAGCTTAGATACATAAAGGCTTGACATGTGGGGTTATCCGGTCCTTTTATTTTTTTGTTTATGTAGGGTTTGTTTAGGGTTTATTTTGATTTCGTTCCAGACTTTGTGGTTTACTTTGTGGTTTAGGTTTCGTTTGGGATCTATTGGCGGTTTGTTGTTTTTTTATTTGCGGTTGGTTTGAAATTTGTTTAGGGTATATTTAGGGTTGGTTTTGGGGTTTGTTTAGGGTTGGTATTGAAATTTGGTTTAGGTGTTATTTAGGGTTGGCTCAAGGTTCTTTAGGGTTGGTTCGTGTTTGTTTAATAAGTGCTCTTTAGTGTTTATTTACGGTTGGCTTATTGTTTTTTAGGGGTGGTTTGGGGTTTATTTGGGGTTCGTTTAGGGATTTGCGATTGGTTTCAAGTTGATTTTGGTTTCGCTTACAATTTATTTAAGGTTTGTTTGGGTTTCGTCTAGGGTTAATGTGAGATCTGTTCAGGGTTTATTTAGGGTTAGTTGAGGGCTGGCTGGGGGTTGGTTTAGGATTCGTTTAAGACTTACGTTGGTTTGGGGGGTAGGTAGTTCCCCACAACTTTGTGTGGGGTTCTTGTTTTTGATTCTGTATCCCGAGCCTCCTCCGCCTCCGCCTCCTCCGCCCGCCTCCGCCTACCATCTCTCACATACAATAACTTCACACACACAAACTTAACACACAACTTTGTCACATATCATCTGTCACATACAATAACTTCACACACACAAACTTAACACACAACTTTGTCACATACCATCTGTCACATACATAACTTCACACACACCTTTGTCACATACCATCTTACACATTGTCACATACCATCACAACTTTGTCACTACCATCTCTCACATACAATAACACATTGTCACATACCATCACAACTTTGTCACTACCATCTCTCACATACAATAACATCACACACATGGCACTTTGCGGGGCAGGCGTGGCACTTGGTGACACCGACGTGCGTTTCACGTGGCAGGCGTGGCACAATCTCACATCCACCTTCGTTTTGCGTGGCAGGCGTGGCACTTAGGCGCCCGTGACACCGCGGCACTTTGCGTGGCAGGCGTGTCACTTGGTGACATCTACGTGCGTTTCACGTGGCAGGCGTGACACACTCTCAGATCCACCTTCGTTTTGCGTGGCAGGCGTGGCACTTATGGCACTGGGTGACGCGCTTGGGCTGGTTTTAGGCGCCCATGACGCCGCGGCACATTGCGTGGCAGGCGTGGCACTTGGTGACATCTACGTGCGTTTCACGTGGCAGGCGTGGCACACTCTCAGATCCACCTTCGTTTTGCGTGGCAGGCGTGGCACTTAATTATGGCACTGGGTGGCGCGCTTGGGCTGGTTTTAGGCGCCCGTCACACCGCGGCACTTTGCGTGGCAGGCGTGGCACTTGGTGACATCTACGTGCGTTTCACGTGGCAGGCGTGGCACGTCGTGGCACAATCTCACATCCACATTCGTTTTGCGTGGCAGGCGTGGCACTTATGGCACTGGGTGGCACGCCTGGGCCCGTTTTAGTCGCGCATGACGCCGCGGCACTTTGCGTGGCATGCGTGGCATCCACCTTCCTTGCACGTAGCAGGCGTGGCACAATCTCACATTCATTTTGGTTTTGCGTGGCAGGCGTAGCACTCATGGCACTGGGTGGCGCGCTTTGGCCCGTTTTAGTCGCGGATGACGCCGCGGCACTTTGCGTGGCAGGCATGGCACTTGATGTCACGTGGCAGGCGTGGCACCATCTCGCATCCACCTTCATTTTGCGTGGCAGGCGCGGTGTTCATGGCACTGGGTGGCCCGCTTGGGCCCGTTTTAGTTGCGGATGACGCCGCGGCACTTTGCGTGGCAGGCGTGGCACTTGATGACATCCACCGTCGTTTCACGTGGCAGGCGTGGCATCTTCTCACATTCACCTTGGTTTTGCGTGGCAGGCGTGGCACTCATGGCACTGGGTGGCGGGCTTGGGCCCGTTTTAGTCGCGCGTGTCGCCGCAGCCACACACACTATCTGTCACACACCATCTTTCACACAGACTTTGCTCACACACCATCTGTCATACAATCTCTGTCAACAATTCTCTGACGCACATCTTTGTCACACACCATCTGTCACAGACCATCTGTCACAGACCATCTTTCACACACACTTTGTCACATACCAACTTTCACACACAACTTTGTCGAACACCGATTTTCACATACTCACACACATCTTTGTCACACACCATCTGTCACAGACCATTTTTCACACACACTTTGTCACATACCTTTGATGCTCATTATTGGAAGAAGTTGACTTGTGGGGTTATCCGGTCCTTTAATTCAGGGGTTATTGAAGCTGATTTAGGTTTTTTTTTACGGCTGGTTGAATTCAGGATTATTTTCAACATGTTTTAAGGCACCAGAGCCACCAAGGGACGGAAGGACCAAGGGACCAGAAGACCAGAGGACCTGGGACCTCCGTTGGGTAACATCCAATGCTACATTCAACAATTGTCCATGTCCATTTTATGTAAAATAAAATCCTAATTTTAACAATTATTATTACATTGTGAAACAACATTTTGTCCATGCGCATACCCATGCAAACATTTCCGTTACATGTATTCTCTCTGGTTGCACACAAGATGTGTGCTTTATGTTAGCCAGATATGGTGCTGACATTTTGCCCATGTTTATGTCCATGTCCAAATCGAAATGTTCGTCTTGCGAACGTTTGAAAAAATAAAACATATATTCGTTAAACACAAACTAAATGATCTAAATGGTTCTTTACCTTTGAACAACAACAACAACACCAACACCAACACCAACACCAACAACAACAACAGCAGCAACAGCAACAGCAACAACAACAACAGCAGCAGCAACAACAACAACAACAACCACCACCACCACCACCACCACCAAAAGTATAATGGAAATAATTAATGGCCCTTTTCAAGGTTATCATATCCAACTTTAAAAAAAAACAAACGTTTGCCTTTGCAGGCTGTAATAATCTGAAAATTTATTGAAAAATTATACCAATTATAATAATTATATTTGATATCCTATTAATCCTATTCAGCGCTGTGCGCTTCCATTTTGGGAGCGCTGCGCGCGTCCATTTTGGGAGCACTGTGCGCTTCCATTCTCTACCACTATGCGTTGGCTGAGGTCGAAAAAATTCTAAGTGTTCTAGCGGGCGTTCCGAAACTACAGGGGTCTCATTTGGTTTTTTTGTGGCCTAGGTGGTGCAATTTTCTTGAAATTGAAGGGCAATATCATTTCAGATCCTCCCCCTGGTATCTTTTCAACATGCGGTGAGTGCATCATAAATAGTATTGGGAAATTAGGGTCGCAGAAACTTTATGCCAGTTGAACGCCATTTAGTCTTTGTGTTGATATTTTGTTGTTCTGCGCCTCAACTTTGCATGTTTTTTAGGCATTTCTCTACATTTTCAAATTGGGAGCACTGTGCGTTTTTATTTTGGTACCGTTATGCGCTTCCATTTTTGTACCACTATGCGTTGGTTGAATTAGTGCAAATTTTGAAGTGTTCCATAAAGGGGTTCCCAAACTACAGGGGTCTAATTTGGTTTTCTTCTGGCCTAGGTGGTGCATTTTTCTTGACATTGAAGGGCAACATCATGTCAGACATTGCCAAGTTTACCCGCTGATATTTTTCAATTTGCGGTGGGTGTTTTCATTTTTTGTGGTGAGATTAGGATCATTGAAAGTTTATGTCAGGTGAGGGGCATTTAGATTTTGTATTCACTTTCATTGTCATATGAATCAAGATTGCATACTTTTGACAGGACTATGCAGATTTGCAAAGAAATTTAAATCTTCAATTTTGTGTTTCCATTTTTTGTACCAGTATCTGCCTCCTTTATCCTCCTTTTGGGTGCCGTTATACCTCTTTTTGGGCACCGTTATGCGTCTCCATTTTTTACCACTACGCATTGGTTGGTATCACGTTTGAAGTGTTCCATAGGAGGTTCCCAAGCTACAGAGGTCGACAGAGGTCTAATTGATTTTGTTTCTGGCCTACGTGGCGCAATTTTCTTGACATTGATGCGCAATATCATGTCAAACCCTCCCCTTGATATCTTTTCAAATTGCGGTGAATGTAGCAAAAATTGTATTGAGAAATTAGGGTCTCTCAAACTTTTATGTGAGTTGAAGGCTATGTAAACCTTGCATTACAGTAATATTCTAATTTTTCTGCAGTTCAAATTTGCATAGTTTTTGGAAATTTTCTAGGTTCTCAAACGTGCATTTTTAATCTTCAATTTTTCCCTTCCATGTTGGAAACATTATTTTTTCGGGGGGGGAGGCTGTGCGTTTTTATTTTGGTACCCTGATGCGCTTCCATTTTTGTACCACTATGCGTTGGCTGAATGAGTGTCAAATTTTCCGTGTTCCATAAAGGGGTTCCCAAACTATAGGGGTCTAATTTGGTTTTTTTCTGGTCTAGGTGGTGCATTTTTCTTGAAATTGAAGGGCAACTGCGGTGAGTGCCTCATAAATTTTGGGGCGGGTTCGGATCGGTAGGGGACTCACTTAAAACCACAGGATTCAGATCACCAGAGCCACCAGTCCAGATGTTCATGGTTGAGGCTGCTAAAATGTTTCTCGTCATGTACCAAGTCAGTGGGGCTGGTTAACGTCATTATAGGAACACAACCGCTACCGCTATTAGTTAACTTCATTATGTGGACACAACCGCTACACCACTTCCTTCGGATTAAATTACCATCACACTTCAACCTTGCGGAGTGGGGTGGAGCTAGGGGAGAAAAGGGTAGGATCTATCAGCCACACCCGTTGAGTGATCTCATTGTAGGGCCACAACCGCTACTCCACTTCCTTCGGTTTACTATCACGTTTCCACCTTGGGGGGTGGTGGGGCTAGGGAAGAAAAAAACAAAATCTACCAGCCACACCCGTTGCTTACCTTCATTTAAGGGACACAACCGCTACTCCACTTCCTTCGACGTACCATCACATACGAACGGGAAAACCGTGTGAACATTCGCTTCAGAACAAACATGTTTCGGTTATTGATGTCAATGATGTTGATGATCAATCAGGATACGGCAAGAAAGTGGTGATGATGATGATGATGAGACGATGATGATGATGATGATGGTGATGATGGGACGATGCTGATGATGATGGTGATGATGGTGATGGTGGTGATGATGATGATTCCAGGGCGGTTCTAAGCGATGCAAATCGGGTCTAAACGATGCAAGTCTCTTTGACACTTTATGTCAAGTGAGGGCCATTTAAATTTTGTCCTAATATTGGAAGTTTTTGCGGTTCAAGTTTGCAATTTTTTGAGAATATTATCTAGATGTGCAACGAAAATATTTAATTTTTAACTTGGCGTTGCCATATTGGAAACACTATGTGTTTCCTTTTTGAGAGCACTGTGCGTTTTTATTTTGGTACCGTTATGCGCTTCCATTTTTGTACCACGATGCGTTGGCTGAATTAGTGTCAAGTTTGCAGTGTTCCATAAAGGGGTTCCCGAGCTACAGGGGTCTAATTTGGTTTTCTTCTGGCCTAGGTGGTGGTGCAATTTTCTTGAAATTGAAAAACGGTATCATTTCAGAGCATCCCCCTGATATTTTGTCAACTTGCAGTGACCATCTCATAATTTTTTGGGTGGGTTGAGACTCTGAAATTTGATGTCAGGTGACGGCGAATAGATCTGGTGCTAATATGTTCCTTTCCTGCGGCTCAATACATTTAGAAAAATTGTCATTTTTTTCCAAAAAAATACCTTGTCAACTTTGCGTTTCCATTTCAGGAACACTATGCGTTTCTTTTTCGGGGGCACTGTGCGCTTCCATTTTGGGATTACCGTGCGCTTCCATTTTGCAGCACTATGCGTTGGCCGAGTTGGTGTCAAGTTTGAAGTGTTCCATGGGCTGTTCCCAAGCTACAGAGGTCTAATTTGATTACTCTTGGCCGAGGTTGCGCAAAGTTCTGGAAATTGAAGGCCGATATCATTTCAGACCCTCCCGCTGGTATCTTTCGAACATGCGGTTAGTGCATCATAAATAGTATTGGGAGATTAGGGTCTCCGTCACCTTTATGTCAATTGAGCGCCTTTGGGATTTTGTCTGCATTTGTCATGTTCATGTGGATCAAATTTCCAAAATTTTGACAAAATTATGAAGATTTGCATAAAACATATTCATACCCCCAAAAGACGACCTGGGTGGGTTGGGCGTCCCCATTTTGTAGAACCAAATCTGGCTTTTGGGGCCCCATGGCTCTACAGAATGAGGAACCTGCCACAAATCTAGCAAAGGGGCTCTCTACAAAATCAGGGCGCCCAACCCCATTTTTGTTGGTGCACTTTTGTGATTTTCAAAACCACTGGCCTCTACAAAGTGGGGAACCTAACATGAGGACACATTTGAGCAGAATTCTTACTTGGAATAAAGCAAACCCTAAAAATACAAAGATCAATTTTGTAGAGGGATGATGTGAAAGAACCTTGGTCTCCCCTGAAACCCTGAAATTTACAAGAATTCATTTTCTAGAGGCAATTCCTGTTCCACATTTCCAGTTGTTGTCATCCATATAGTTTGTATATATTATATTTATGCACATGAATATGTTGACACACCCCAAAACCTCTACAGAATGAGGAGCCTACAGTTTCAGCCAACTACGACATGTACCCCCTCAAAAATCAGGAACCTGTAATTACATTTCCTTGCAGGCACTTAGGCTGTCCAAAAAAAATGATTTTGGCGGACCCCCTGGGGTCCTGATAATGGAGTGGATTTTTTTTTGGGGATACATATTTAATTTTCAATTTTGCGTTTCCATTCTGGGCGCACTATATGCTTCCTTTTTGGGCGCACTTCGCGCGTCCACTTTGGGAGCATTGTGCCCTTCCATTTCATACCACTATGCATTGGCTGAAGTAATAAAAAAATTTGAAGCGTTCCGTGGCATTGAATTTTTTGTGGCCTACGTGGTGCATATTTTTAAAATTTCAAGGCAATATCATTTCAGACCCTCTCCTGGTATCTTTTCAATTTGCGGTGAGTGTCTGATAAAATTTATGGGAAGGTTAAGGCCTCTCTAACCTTTATGTCGGTTGAGGGCCTTCTGTACCACTATGCGTTGGCTGAGGTCATTTGAAATTTTAAGTATTCCAGAGCGGTTCCCAAGCTACAGTGGTCTATTTTTTTTTTTTCCGGGCCGGTTGCGCACTTATCGAAAAAATTGTGAGGAATAATCATGTCAGACCCTCCCCCGATATCTCTTCAATTTGCTGTGAGTATCTCAAAAATTTGTATGGGGAAATTAGGGTCTCTGTCACTTTTATGTCGGCTGACGGCCATTTAGGTTTTGTGCTAATATTTTTTTTGTGGTTCAAATTCCCATATTTTTGATAACATCATCAAGATTTGCAACGAACATATTTAATTTTCAAGTTTGCGTTTTTGTTTTGGTAGCATTATGCGGTTCCATTCTTGGTACCACTACGCGCTTTCATGTTGGGAGCACTATTGGAAAACACACATCGTCCGAACGTCGGCTCAATTTTTTAAAAAAAATCTGGCTATGGGGAAGCTGCACCCCGTCCAAACTCTGGTTGCTAATTACGCGCTCAATTAACAGATTTACAAAGGGAACCTACATTACCAGCAGGCACATTCAAATTCAAATATGATCAAATATCTGGTATCCATAAGCGCAATGATATGGTTTGAACATTTACCAACAAATATTCAAAATTATGAAACCCTACGTCAAGTTACGTTACATAAAATGAAATCCTCATTATTTACTCACCTGATTACCTCTGCTTTACGTTTTAAATTCACGATCCCAAACGTGAGAGTAATCCTGGAAAGCGCTCGAGGGTTTCAGACCCCAAACAAGGATATGAGATCGGGCCCGCCTAATTTTACGGGTATATTTTATATCTAACGCATTCTAACGCTACCCTGTTTGTCTGTGGCCATGTCCGTATGCAAAATGTGGAGCCCAGGGGGCAGCCCATGAGCAGCCCCAAATGGAACCCCAGTGTATGTAAAAGACAAATGTTGGGTTTGAAAAAGGGTTCACCTCGGTCTCCTCAGGCCTTGGCATGCACAATCAAACTTGGTATGAAACAAACCGCTTGGGTCAGGTGACCCAAGTCTGTTTGAACAACATATTGGAGCGCCAGTGCCACACTCTGAGCATAGTCATTGAGGGCCATCGCCCCATAGTAGGGTTTTGGCTTGAGCATGGTGATGTCAATGATTTCATGGAATAGGCGTTTTTTGCTTGAGACTTGGATCTTGTAACCGCATAGTGACATATTTATTGAGTTCACGGGGCATTTTTGACAACCTGATTTTGATGTTTGACCGGGGGCTGTTGCCATGAAGCGTTTGCACAGCGAAGTTTTTGGCAGCAGCGGCGATTCCAGCGGCAGTAGTGATGATGAACCAGCCCCAGACATCTAGCAGCAAACCATTTTTTTGCCACTTTGACACCGGGTGGCAATTTTTTTTCATTGCATTGCAATGGTCATACCATACATTGCAAATACGTTGAGCAGGGGTGTGTGAGAGTGCTGTACAGTGGTTGGGGCACTCTTCCCACTTCCCGTCAGCTCCTTTGATGTAAGGAAGCTGTTGCTACATCAACGTTTGCACCATCTGAGGTTGCACGCGCAGACGGGCAGCAGTTTGCAGAGACTAGTCCCGTGTGGGGGACGTGGTGTCAAGGTAGTGTTGGATGGTTTGATGCCTAGACTGGCTGAATGAAATTCCGACATGTTTCTTTAGGCAACCTCCTTCCTTTCCATGGGCACGGCACCCCCCCGAATGCTTGGCACTTGGAACCTGCCGTTGCTATAGTTGGTGCGCGGAAGGAAATCTATGACAAGGACAACTTCGAACACAGGAATCTCGTCACTCACTCCGAACGGTGGGCCTTCCGGATTGATCCACAACTGCAAAGAGCAGGCCAAGGGGTTGCATAGCGGTAAAACATACTTTTGCGCATTGGCAAGAATATGTTCGTTTTTCAGTGACTTTTCTTGGCTGGATACTGTGATGACAACCGACATTGATTACTTGTTGACGCCTGTTTGTGCTATAACGATTCTGATTTTGAGTCCATGATTATCTCAAAATTTGCCAGTTCCTTTTCAATCATTCTCCGGCGTTGGCAGGAAACTGCCTTTGCTTCGAGTGACCTCCTCAATTGGCTGGTTGTGCGGGGGATGTAGCTTAGGCTGGGGCTATTGCACTGATCGCTTGGATTTGGACGATTTGCAGACGCCAACAGTGGCGGCCAAGGCGCTTGGGCCCACCTTACATGTTCAGAATTTCTCAGGGCTGATATGGAAATTTGAAATTTGAACCAATAAGGATAGTCAGGATTATCCTTTTTGATTCTGTGACATGGGGTTGGTTCCCACTTTGGGCTGCACTTTGGGCTGCACTTTGTTCCACTTTGCCCCCAAAACTTCCCCCAGGAACGGTTCAGAACGGTTCTGAACTATTGTGGGGGTGTTTACACATGGTGTGTGGGCACGTTTAGACCCGTTTTTGGGATTTTTTTGTGTGTACTGTATTATTGTGTTCTTAAATGATTTTCGCGGCTTCAATCCACCTGGGAAGGACCTGAAGAGGAAGGACTCTTACAACACAAAAAAAAACTGTGAAATCGGAGCTGGGGATTGGGCCTTTCCAAGGCTTTGTGCAGCAACAATGGCCTCCTAGCTTATTTCAAATGGCCTCCTAGCTTATTTCAATGCGGGGGAGTTGGACAAACTTGACATTGAAGCTGCCAAGCTCTTCGCGCCTTGTCAAACACCCCCCCTTAGTTATATTGCTGTAGATTGCATGATCAAACAGCCAAACCACATTATTGCATAAATTAAATTGTGATTGCTATGTTTACTTTTATTCATATTCGACTTCTCTTTTACTACTTACACAGTGCGACGTTTTTCTTTGCTGCGACATTTTTTAATATAGAAGCTGCCCTTCCCTTTCATTAATAATTTGAAAGTTTTAAACCACGTTTTCAACTTAAAATTTTGATATTGAAAAAACATCTGCCAAAACACAGCCCCAAGACATGTCCCAGGAAATCGTTCTGAACCGTTCTCTGTAGAAAGTACCAGAACACGCAAATAGTTCAGAACCGTTCCGAACCGTTCTGAACCGTTCCGGAAACGGAACCGTTCTGAACCGTTTTTTGAGGGGCGAAATTTTCATCAGAGAACCGTTCTGAACCGTTCTTTGTGCATCACAAAGTAGTGTTTTCTGTATTTATTTGAACGGTATTTTTCAACTTGTTTTCATTTACGGATATCTGATATCTTAATCATTCATCACATGATTTAAAAAAAAATCATTGCATGTTGAATCATTTCGCTTCATTTTCAACGCATATCATTTTTATACGACTTTACTATCATTTCATCATACCACATCTTATCACCATGTATCGCATCAAATATTTTCATCATGACAACATCAAATCACGGAGCCCTTGCTTCCACGTTTCCACGCTATGGTAATTCCACGGTATATAACCATAGACATAGACACAGAGACACAAGTCGTACCGAAATAACATACCATAACATTCCACACGGAGTCATGCAATGTTGATTTGCATCATGTCTTCAGTCGTATAGGTCAAGTCATACCATCAGATCATATGAATCTTATCGCAACATATCATGTCCAAACGCAACAAGTGCCTAAACTTCAAGTTTGTTTTAAAGTTTCCTATTGGACTAATCCTGCAGCGCTCTTAATTCCAACTCTGGTTTTTCAAAAAGGACATTGCTGCTATTGGACATTTCGGCAGTTGGGGAAGGTTCCACAAGGTAGGATAGGATGAAAACTTTATTGGGAAATTGAATATAAACAACAGTTTTGAATAGTTTTGACATCAATCCGGGTTTGAATCAAGGCTATGTATGGGGCTATGTGTGGGGCTGTGTTTTGGAGAAAGAATCTCTATACGGATCTTCCTGACAGAAACAGCCATTTAAACAGGCTAACGATTGATATAAGGGATGATGATCTCAAACTCCGTTGTGGGAGAGGTCTATTATTGGCCTAATGTTGTAATAAAAGGTGTGATACTTGGATATATGTTTGGGTCATTTTGGGTCTGGTATCAGACTGTCGTGTCCAATATTCCCGGCGCAGATTCTAGACCCCACCTCCCGGAGTACCCTTAACATATATGATTCCAGACCCTTTAGTAGCTGATGGATGCTGATGGTATACAGAAATTCAGCACGGACGGCGAGCCCGGAAAGGCGGGGCCCACATTTCCATGTAAAGTTGTTCTTGTGAAATCTCCACGTGCGTTTCGACTGTGACGTGCGTTTCGACTGTGACATGCCTTCCGACAAGTTAACTCGCCATTTGTCAGTTTTATCCGGCATTCCGATTGACATTGTGTCCCCCATTGATTTCGGCAATCTATGCGGTAGAAAACTTGACATGTTCAACCTGGGCGCGGCGAGGCCCAGAGAACCTATGAATTCGCGATTCTTCGTTTAGTGAGCCGGCAGGACTCAGAGAGCTGGCGAGTTTGCGATAGGGTGCTGGCAAGGAAACTGGCGATGACCAGGAAGGAAGGCAGGCAGGCAGGCAGGGACAAAGGAAAGGAGGCAGGATATGTTGTTATTATAAAATGGAAATATTCTCACCTGGCAGGTAGGGAAAAAATATGAAAAAATTCAATGTTTGTTTTGCAGCCGTGATGCGGTTTGAAAATAAAACGCAATGTATACCATATTTTCAACCATATCCTTTCCGATTTGAAGCACGCACCTGTAGAATTTGAATGGTGACATGACATTGGAAACGCTCGCTTTGAAGAAAACAACTATCCATTGGCGCTTATTATGTTTTGCCTTGAAGGAATCTCTTTACACAAGTGTCTCACCAAGGTTTCACAACAGTGTCTCACGAATGGTATTGCACAAAAGTTTCCGACAAAAGTGTTTGAAAATTGTTTTAACAAGAATGCCCAACAATCATGTTTTACACATGTTTCCCTCAAAAGTGTGCCAGACGAGTGTCCAGGAAGAATGTCTTGCCGAACGGCCCACAAAAGCGTTTTCAATGTTTCAGTGTTTCAATGTCTCACAACGGTTTCTTACCGCATCGTCTTGCAACAGAGTTTCCGAAGCGCCCAAGGAATGCAAGTGTAAATGTGTTCTATGTGAGTGTCTTCCAAGAATGCCCCACCACTGCCGCATGACCAACATGACTTTATTTCAGTCACCCGTTAGTTCCTTTCAAACATTTACTCCCAGCTCGTGATGTGCATTCGGGTTTGTGGGTTCTATATGTTTTTATCACGTTTCTGTTTCACCATGTTTCACCCAATAAGAAATGTTGTTTTCATATGCCTGGGTTGCTGCTTTCGACGAAGAGCCTAGGACTTGTTTACACTTCAATGTAGCGGGCGATGGAATGGATCAATTTCATGCAATCTTTTGGATGGGCCTTGAAACAATGTTTTACAGCGTTGTTCCAGGCCACGCCTTTGGGCCGTTTTTGCGGGCCTGATTTTAATATTTTTTACTTAATTATTGACACTATTCATTCCTCCCGCAAGGATTCCGCGAGAAGTTTCCGCGACTGCAGCACAATGCACTTTTTTCCCGCATGCGGGGTCTGAGGGTTGAGGGTGGGTTCGCTCGACGTTGCGCATGAGGGCCGGATGCCGTGCTCATGGGGGTTGCTTCAAAAGAGGTCACTTTTGAAGGTTTCCAACGCTGAATAGGCTCGTTTCGCGTGGCAGGCACGGCACTTCGTGGCATTCCAACATGTTTCATAACTCATGGAAAGTCGTTTTTTGTGACCGTCGCAAATAATGTTTTTCCGTCGTTTTCGGAAGATGAATGGATTTCTTCGTGCCAGACCTCCATCGTCATATTGCGGATCGCATTGTCAGGGCTGCGTCAAGTGGTGACAACGTGCAAATCGCCTGGCAGGCGTGGGACATTGTGAGTGTCATTTTGCAGGGCAGGCGCAGTATTTGGTGCAGATCCGTAGTGTGTGGAATGTTATGCGTGACAAGCATAGTAATTCGGACACTTTGATCGACACTTTACACTTTACACTCTACACTGTACACTCCACACTTGACACTTTCCACTCCTCACTTTACACTCCACACTCCACACTTTACACTCCACACTTGACACTTTACACTCCACACTCTACACTTTACACTCCACACTTTAGACTCCACACTTTACACTTTAGACTCCACACTTTACACTCCACACTTTACACTTTTGCAATCCACACTTTACATTTTACACTTGACTCTCCACACTTTACACTTCACACTCTACACTCCACACTTTACACTTTACACTTCACACTCTACACTTCACAGTCTACAGTTTACACTCCACACTTGACACTTGACACTTTACACTCTACACTCTACACTTTACACTCCACACTTTACACTTTACACTTGACACTCCACATTCCACACTTTACACTTTACACTCCACACTTTACACTTTACACTCCACACTTTGCACTTTACACTTGACTCTCCACACTTTACACTTTACACTTGACTCTCCACACTTTACACTTTACACTCCACACTTTGCACTTTACACTTTACAGTCTACACTTTGCACTCCACACTTGACACTTGACACTTTACACTTCACACTCTACAGTCTCAATATGTGATAACTCTACATGTTCAAGCCCCAAAAAGGAAGTAGGAGTCTTTAAAAAAAACATGTGTGGGTCCATTTCATGCACCTTGGGACACTTGGGGAAACAATTAGTCATGAGGTGCTTGGCTCATAGCTGCCCTTCCTGTTCCAGGCGCCCAGACCGAAGCCATCATCAGTGCACTTCCGATCGCCTATGTCAGTGGG
>Ga0126342_10013420_pt1 | contig 14519 bp, 13 predicted proteins | sample Cyp1metagenome_FD_92528 | JGI IMG/M metagenome (GOLD analysis project Ga0126342, IMG submission 92528) | Coral microbial communities from Lord Howe Island, Old Settlement Bay, Australia - Cyphastrea 1 metagenome | ecosystem: Host-associated > Invertebrates > Cnidaria > Coral ... | reverse complement strand
TTGTTACCTCACTTTTGCTTGCTCCAAACTATGCAGATGCCTGCAATACAAAACTAAGAATGCCCTAAGAATTTGAGGGACCCTCAGCCTGTTGTGGTGTAAATTTGCCTGCATTTAAAAATAAGAATTTGAGGGACCTTGGGCCTCAAGCTTTCGGATTCTTAACCAGCGCTCGGGCTGTATTATATAATGTGGTATTTCAACGGTAGCTTTTGATTCATCCCCATCTTACCCATCTTTCAATTCCATCGCCTTCTGCGAGTCGTCCAGCTCTGGAAGGCTACAGGAGTTGATGGAGGACTGGCAGAAGGCATCCAGCCCATGCTGGCTCTTCTCTGGAAAACCGATGGAAGAAACTAATGGATTTTCTTGAGGAAAACAAGGAAACTTAAGAAAACCATGGAAAACACGGAAAACCATTGGTTTTTACGCCCAAAATCTAGTGGTTTCCTGAAAATGGTCCAGCCAAATCCAGAAAAATAATGAAAAAGAAGCATCTCACTGCTCTGACCTCGTTGCTGTTATCCCCTTGCCTTGGTCACTATGCGCATTCCGCCGGTCGTGGCCTCATATCCCGTTGTCGAGCCGAGGGATCCAGGTGTAATTAATCTGATCATAGCTGATGCTGATGGTAGCAAATCTGATGCTCATGGATCTTCGCACCCAAGGCCCATGTCCAGCACATGGTAGCAAATGTATCCAAATGTACCAAATGTAATGCACTTGGCCCGCCGCTGTCGTTATGCCAGAATCTCCCTGCAAACCGAAACTTCTCAGATTGGACACGGGAGAAATGCTCAGCAGATCATGTCTCGGTAGTACTATGGCTTACCTGACAATCTAATCGCACCAGTGCAGGGATAGGCAAAACATGGCAAAACTATGGCAAAACTCACTGGCACATAGCACCAGGATTTGGCAGGCACCTCGACCTGGGTGTTCTTCACCGAAAAAGAAAGCATGTAATTGGGCCTTGGGCGTTGCTGGGTATCGCTTGGTATCGCCTTATCGAAACTTCAAAGCTAGCATTCCAGAGCCCCAAACCTCATCTCCCATGTACCGGATGAATGGCTGACCATGATGTCGCAGCCTGACCAAATCACTCAGCGACTGTTCAAGCCACGCGCCCCGTGCTGCGCTGTTCAAATCCGTTGCAATCATTGGGTCAGCTTCCAACGGGTTTGGCTGCTCGTAAATGGAAATGCCATATGTATCCATATGTCAAATGTGCCAGAATGTGCTGGAGACAGCCATGATACTACATTGATCCACACTGTACCTGACTGTACAAGCACCAGGCCTTGCAAGTTCATGGCGGCCAACGCCAGCACTAAGAGCAGCTTGGATCGACCACCAGAAGGGGTCAGTTCAACAGCAGAGCTGAAGTAGCTCAGGATGCCAAACCTAAATCAGCAGAGAAATGATGTGACAGAGCGCATTCCCCCCAGCCAGTTCCCCGTTTAGGTTTGTTGGCACTGAAACTTCTGGCAACCAGGTATCCGGCAAAAGCAGAACAGATGGTCCTGTGCTGCACTGAGAACGACAATATCCTGCACCCTTTAGCACAAGCCTGTTTGAAAACAAAGAAGGAAACACTTTACCCTTAAGACAACACATTGACAGCCAAATGAAGTGGACTAGTCTGAATCCTTCGGGGCTCCCTCTTTCCAGCACTGGCCTGGCGTCTGTCTCAAAAATCATCAACCCACACGTGCAATGGCTTAGCTTCAGTCCTGCAGATCTTCTAGCGCTGTTCCCAGTGCATTCGGCCGAAGGTGCCGTTGCAGTGGAGTACCTGTCATGTGATGCCCAGACTGCTGAAGTCATGTTGCGACATGTGTCTCAGCTGATACCACCAGATTGTCCTATTCCTATTCTTCTGGATAGCTCGATAGTTGGGTGGCTTGCATCCACTGTGCTTCAGTGCAAATGTGTTCGCTCTGGTCCAAGTCAAAGAGAACATTCCAAGAGAACATGCCAGTCGCACCCTGTGAAGTTGCTAAAAGGTTTCTCGAAGTGCACGCCCTGCAGGGGGCAAACGGATGTATCTGTCTCAAGCCCAGAGCAGCTCAGCCGACCTTCTCTGGAGTGCATTGCACACTCTCGTCGCAGCACTCGACATTGCAGGCATCCAAATAGCCCCTGGCACGAGGCCCACGAGTGTTGGGAAAGAGTGAAGCATTGCACAAGATTGCACAAGTAGCATTCTCTACCCAGGGGAATCGGAGGGAACAAGGCGACCTTCCTTATTACTGTAATCTACACCCCGCCAACCAATTTGGTCCTGCACTCGCTTTGGCAGGGTATGAGGTATGGAATCTTCTCACCCTTCTTGCAGTGGACCTTTGCAAGTCCAGGTCTGTTCATCTGGTTTGCAGAGTCATGAAAAAACCCTCTCACATGTCTTCCCATTGGTGGGTATCACTACTTTCCGATTCTCGACCACGTGGTCCTCTGTTTGAGCTGTCCAGCCATGATCATCCAACCCTGGACCAGATCTGCAATGCCTTCTGAGCAACAAACTGGAGCCTTCGGCAAATAAGTGGAGCATACCATCCGCCAAACTGCCTGGGCCACATTGAAGAAGTTGTGGTCTTCCTAACACCTGACCCCGGTGACTTAACATTTGAATATACTTGAATCCTGATGGCTTGAAAAAATGACACATCATCTGAGAAAAATGTAGAAAAATAACTCCACCAAGATGTTTCCAATTTTTTCCAAAGATGTTAACCATAGATGGTCCACCCAGGTGCGTGTTTGTGCCTGCACGCAAGCATCGCCGTGCGCTTCAGGCTGCCTGTGGGGAGAGTGTGCCAGCTTGAAAACACAGAGGTCAAAGGACTACTGTAAGCAAAATAAGAAATGGGCGCTTTCTCGTTCAAAAAAGTGCACTTGACAAGTATCTTGTGCTCGCTCCTGAGCAGAAAGTCTCTTTTGTACTAGTGCTCTAATTCTGGAGTCCAGGTCGTCGCCACTTTCGCATAATGTTTGGGAGCTACAAGGTGACGACATTGCAAAATCACCTTTAAAATTACTTGGAATAGCGCAACACATTCCTGAACTATTACAAAATTTGAGCCTTTCTTGGAGCCTTTCTTGGAGCCTCAGGGAGCAGAGTGCAAAACCCTCACTGCCTGCTGTCCCAAGGATCCTTCTTCATCCCAGACAGGTGGTAGAAATACCTGGCCAAGTCACTGATCCAGAAAACAAAAACTGACCCACACCGCCCATATCACTACGATACGCAATGTCTCACGCTGTGGAGGCCATCTCCTCCTGCTTTTTCACCTCGGTTGGCAAACAATAGTGGTATCATCGGTATCATGTCAATGTGGTATCCAAGTATCCAACACCACCGTCTTCTCATTCAATGCAACGATTGCAACGTGTATTGATGTTGAAGCCTATTGAAGCCTAAACAAGTTACAGGTCTTGTCCTAGAACAGTGTGATGAGATGCAGTACAAAACTCGTTTGCCTGACCCTTCGCCAAAACTGCGGGACATCCCTGGGCTTCCAAGCAGTTTCGCTATCCCTTGGCGAGAAATGTCAAACCAGCAAGCAGGTCGACTGGGGGTTCTTCTGTGATCTGCATTTTGAGAGCACGTAAGTCTTGACGCACCACTACCATAAAGAGAGGGGAGGGGTTGCCTTCATCTGCAAGTAAGGTGCAGCTGACACTGGCTGAGGCTGCTCTGGGCTCCAGCACGTGTGCATTAGCGCCACTCGATGTTGAACGGCGCCACCACAGAACTGACCAGCTGTTTTGTTTTGGCATAGGAGCAAGATTTTGGGTACTTCCGCCATCATCATCGTCCCGAATCATCCCTTTTCGCCTCTTTTGAGCAAGTTTCCACTTCCAAGGGGTAGTTGAGAACTTTTAGAAACATCAGAATGTTTATCCTCATCATCATCATAATAATCATCATCACCATCACCATCACCATCACCATCACTTGCAAGGCACTCGGGTCTCGAGCATGCCACTTGAAATCAACTTGTTTAATTACACTGTTCCTATGCAAAGTACAAACTCGTCACTTGTGGAGAGGTTACAAACACTGATTGCTAGCTCGATGCCATTCAAAGCAGCACTCGTTGCATTGTCGTGACACCCGCAAGTACAGGGCTGATCAACATATAAAATGTAGCAGTATTGCGAACGCATGAAGTTGCATCACGTGCTAGCGGATAACTTTCTCCGCATGGAACTCTGGACTGCAATTTAAACGCGCGAATCTGGGCTAAAGAAAGAGTAGCCCCACCTGAACGCAAGTCGATGCGACTTCTGGGAAACCACTTTCGCAAGAAATGAATGTACAAGCATTGAATCGAGGCGACTTCTTGCACTAACAGTATCGCTTTAGTATCCGTTACATATACAGTAAATACATATGTCATACATGTACTGTAATGTACTGTATATATATATACATATATGTGTTCCAGTTTGCTTTGCTGGATCCCTGTTATTTTTGCTGCTTGCCCGCTTTAAAGAGGCAGACCGTTCACAACGTCACAGTACAACGTCTAAGACCGTACCAGGCCCCCAAAAGATTATAACGACACATTGTATTTCACAACACGTCCATGGTGTGTCCCCTCTCATCCAGTGGCCTGGAGGGCAGGTTTACTTTCTGGATCGGGACATGTCCAATCTGCTGCCTGCACTTGCGAAGGCAACAGGAAACTTGTACTACAGTAGATCTACGGTAGTACTGCTTCATCATCAAATTTCCTTCCAAGACATGTCCCTCTTCGCTCCCTGATTGTCATTTGAAAAACTGGAAATACTTCCTCCTTCATGTCGCTGGTCCAGTGATCATTGTTTCAAGGATCGACAAGACTTGGAAATTGTCCCGTGATCATTTTGGACTCTACTGAGTCTGTTGGCGAAAGGTCAGTTCCGCCTGGAGCTTCTCTAGATCTTGAAGCCCCGGAAAGATGGGGTTGATGCAGTTGTGTTGCCTTAGCACTGGCTGAGCTGTTCAGCACATTGAATTGATGGATTAAAATGATTAAAACAAAATCAGAGCTCAAAAGCGCAGATGTTGCGAGACGTCAGTTTAGAGTCCGCAGGAGTGCTCTATTCTGTACACCATGGTAGACCTCTTCACCCCAATGTGACTTTGGAAATGATATCCCTTTGTGTCCACTAGTACGCAACTCAGGAGATTTCTTCAACTGATTCCGCGCCTGCAAATGGCATTGGTAGAAAATCGATCGACAGGTAATCGATCGACCACTGCCTGTCACACTCCGAGTCGCCGCTTCAACCAGTACTACACTAATATTATATATATATGCTTACATTATGTATGTGTACAATTGTAAACAGATGTAAATAGTATCTCATAATATCTCATCGTACTGTATCTCACTACGCAAGCTGCTTGACCAGGGCTTTCACAACTTCAGCAAGCTGAGTTTCACATCACTCAATTTTCTCTGGACCTCTGAGGTCACGAGAGCAGTGCTCCAAACAGCAATGGCCTGAGTGTTGGTATACGAATGGTTCGAATGGTTCGAATGGTGCTGTAATATGCTGCAATCATTACTGTAATCGTATGTAATGGTCACACATGGTCACACTCTGGTTATCTCTCACGTCTGAAAGCATACGCTTAAAATATGCTAAGAATTATTGTGTGAGCTGAGGTTCAAGACTCTATTCCAGCAGGTTTAAAGAAATTTGGATAATTATATATTCACTTCATGTCACTTCGATGTCAGACGGACGTCGTGAGAATTGTTGATGGTCTTGCCACAACAAAACGTTGGAGATCTGACGGGGGGCAACAAACGTTGCAGTCTTGGGGCGGCCACAGAAGCTGACGGCATTCTCTAAGTTCTTGAAGCAAACGTAATGTTCCTCCAGCGGTAGGTGTGCTTTTCAAAGGGCTAACAAATAGACCCCATCAAAACCCCTGCAGTCAGAAGAGTATCATGTAAGGATTGTGACTAGTTACGACTAGTTGTTGAAGTATAATTGTTTTCTCTCGCTTTCTCATGTTTTATGAGTACAAGAAGTGATTGTTCCTTGAATGCCCGACATGGAATCCTCGCCACAGCCATCTCCAGCTCCAGTCCTTACAATACCGGGTAGGTGTGCCTGCCACCTTGGCACGGTGAGTGTGTGCGAGGTCATATTGACATATTGAGTTCCCCATCCTATCGAAGACTAAGTGACTAAGTGACTAAGTGACTTAGAGTCCAGATTGGTAGCAATTTCAAAACCTTAAAGAAGCCATCAAAAGATGTCCAAACCCTTGCGAATTCTTGTTTTGGATCTGGGTGCCATCCCTTCTTGGGGACTGGTGTCACAAAAAATTCGGAATGAACTGGTGAAGACTTCTGCATCTGGGTTCCTCTGCGGGGCCGGTGCAAAGTCAATGGTCACACGGCCGCTCCGAGCAATTTGGCTGCGGTTCAAAATGTGAACGTTCGAACGCCCGCCAGCAGCACATGACATGCGACGAAAAGGCATGGCCTAAAGGGGTACGAAGCACCGTGGCACTAAGAAGGCACAGAACCTTCGAAACCTTAAAATCCTATAAATAATTAACTATATTGTCCACAGGACTGTTGCTTCAAACCAAAAAGTTATATATACTGTTGTCTTCACAGCCAAACCATCACACCTACCAGGCAGATTTCCGAACTATGGAAACTGTCGGAAAACTCTTGAAAAAGATCTTGATCTTGTTGTTGAGCCGAGTGGGCTTGCCAAGTGTATGTCACCAGATTTGCTATGCGCTGGTTACCCCGGCCAACAGGATTCCCAGCTCATACGAGTGCCGAGTGCTAGCAAAGACCGCTCCTTTTTTTGCATTGCAGCTGATTCATGCACAGCAGCTGCGCCGATAGCGCAATGGCTGGCAGCCTGCAACAAAGGTGGTCGAAGAGATGAGATCCCCGTGAAACATGTTGCAGAGCTCCTACGAGACCGCACCAGTTGCATGTTGCTACTTATTTTAGTATGATTTGATTTGACACAAGCCTAATAGCTGTAACAGCGAGCACGATCTAGTCTAGAGCACGATTTTTGGCACGAAGGAGAGCACCAAAAAGCACGATCTAGAGCACGATTTTTGGCACGAGGGAAAGCGATTTGTGGCACGAGGGAAAGCACCAAAAAGCACGATTTGTGGCACGAAGGAGAGCACCAAAAAGCACGATTTTGTGCACGAAGGGGAGCACCAAAAAGCACGATCTAGAGCACGGTTTTTGGCAAGAGGGAGAGCACCAAAAAGCACGATTTTTGGCACGAGGGACAACAACAAAAAGCACGATTTTGTGCACGAAGGAGAGCACCAAAAAACACGATCTATAGCACGATGTTTGGACAAAGGAGAGAAATGCACGAAGGAGAGCACCAAAAAGCACGATTTTGGGCACTAAGGAGAGCACCAAAAAGCACGATCTAGAGCACGGTTTTTGGCACGAGGGAGAGCACCAAAAAGCATGATTTTGTGCACGAGGGAGAGCACCAAAAAGCACGATCTAGAGCACGATTTTTTGCACGAGGGAAAGCACCGAAAAGATCCGAAAAGCACGATTTTGTGCACGAAGGAAAACACTCAAAACAACGTTCGCCCAAAATATAAAGAAATCCTTTTTTTGACTGTTACAGCTATTAGGACGGACTCAAGATTTGATCCTGTTTCACCACTGCCGCAATCTTCTCTTGGTGAAATGGTGAGTGGGGACATGTGGGGACCATGATGAGTGACTAGGACTGCAGCCATAGTCCTTCGCTTGCTGACAAGGCAGAAACCTTAAGGAAGGCCACAGTATTGCCCCACTTCATGATGGCTTGTGAACACGTCCACGTCACCAGTAACCACATCTCCATCTGATAGTCCTATCTGCCAAACGATTGGCAAAATGTTCTCTGTTCAAGCTCTTCAAATATCGCAAATGTAGCAATGGGGACAATACTTTAACGGTCGTTCAAAGGACCTTTTAGATTTTAGATCGTCCAATCCAATTCAACATGCACATATCTTATCGGGCGATTCTTTTCCCTTCCAGCACGCAGATCTGTACAGTGCACACGGACGAGGCTTCAACAGCTCTGCACAGGCGCACGACATCCGGCACGTGGAGAGAGATGATCTATGACCGATGGTCCAAGCTCTCAATCGCCAGTGAATCCAATAGATGTCTGATGACTTGGGATTGGAGCTGAAGCAAAGCTGTGGAAGGGATTGAAAAACGGATCACATCGGCGACTGAGAAAAAGAAAGGATCTGGCGGCAATTTAGGTGAACAAGGCTGGCAACAACAATAACTCGCAAGACATGCAAAACAGCATGCGAACAAGAGCACCTTGGCAAATGAAGTGCACAATGCCAGCTCCACCCCAAATCCAAACCTGCTCGGGGATGAGATCAGACATTCAGCCTATGGTGGGCGGGAGAAGCTGCACCAACACATAGGCTGCCATCCAATTCCTGCCTGATTCGTACAAAAATGCAGCGAAACTGTCCAACAATGCTAAAGTGACTCTCGTAGCCTTGCACCGCCAACTTTCTCGGCGGAAGCAGGCAACCAACTCAAGGGCTCATCTCTCATCATTAGCACCTCAGCATTGGCTGCTTCAGAATATCCCTGGTTCCGCTGAAAGTATCTTGAGATCCCTCCAAAGCCAAAGCAAAACAAAAAAAACATTCCAAACGGAACCAAACCCTGCCAAGACACCAGGCCACTGACCTGTCGAGGATTCACCTTAGCAGTACAACCCGATGTAACTCTTAAGTCTTCAGAAAGAGCTGAACCTCAGAGTAAAAAGGTCCACGTCGGTCCTTTGAGAAACTGAGTTCGTCTGGTAATGCTGCGAACATCAGCTGTTGCTTTTGTGGTTCAAAGGTCATTCTTTATATATATAATTGTATATATACTTTGAAAATCTTTGAAATTGACATTGGCTTTCCAGGCTTGTCAGGTATGCAAACATTATGCAGCCACAACACTGGCAGCAGAGTCACGCCACTCCTCCGGCAGCTCTATCCTTAGCCAAGAAATGGCGATTACTGCAGCAAATTTCTAAAATGATCCAAACTGGCCATGTTCCGAGGGGACATGATGATAAAACCGTGTGAGTAACACGTGGGATTTGGTTAAATTTGTTGTTGGTCTAAAATTTTAAGACAACCCCAAATAGGCGGCAGCACATCATCCAGAGAAACCATATGACTTCCTGCACCTCGAAAATCCTCAATATTCGACATCTGTTTTCACAGATCCTCTCGCTGGTTGCATCCCAGTTGCTCGAAGTTTTCCGCGACACGCCTCATATTTCAGTGCACGCGTGTCAAAAATGCTGCAAATTCTCTGCCAACGTTTCAATGTGTAAACAATTCATTGGACTCAACAAAGCCTTGATACCAGATATGCATCAGATATGCCAGACCCACCATGTCATCCATGTCCGAGGCTAGTTTGAGCGCCTTCCAAAGGCAGAGCTCACCAATTCCAGCAGCTCAGCTTCCAAGCGAGCTTTGACTATGAGATCCCAATTGGGCAACTGCCCAAGTTGCTCCTGGCCACAACCGCCGCGGCGATTCGACAGCGGAACAGTTCGGATCAGTTAGGCTGGTTCCACCATTGGCTGAGCTTTGATCAACCGTTCCGATCAGGATGAAATTGAAGATGTGTCAAAACAACTTTCTGAAAAGTGAGTTACTTCAATAATATGTTGATACCGGTGCACCAACCAGAGTGTCTAATGACCAGGCTGCCTCTAAGATGCCCCGGCAAAATGCTGCTGGCCAAGGCTCTACTACAAAGCTTCCATAGCGACCAGTCGCAACTTTCACCAAGCTGTTCTCCCCATGACCATGCAGCAATGCCTGAGGCAGTGCATGGTCAAAGCAGTCCACGGGGTTCGTCCACCCATGCAACATGTTTCAAGCCACCATGGTCACCATGGTGCTGGTTCAACCCCCCATCCTGATGGAACCCCCACCATCCCGGCCTGGACAATCATGGCCTGTCCTCGCTCATCAGAATAGGTCAAAGCTCTTTGCACCACGTGGCTGGCAGTGCGATGGGTAGCCATGGAAGGCACCTGCGCTACATGGCTTGTTACTTTAGAAGAGACACGGACCAGAAGTTGCATATGGAATCAGCATGGAAAGTTGTGAAACCATGGTATGCAGGAATCCAGGTTGTAGAAGTTGGGTGAATCTTCATTCATTTGTCATGTCCTTCAGTCAGTGATCAACTCCCTTCCGCTACCTGGCCCAGGATCTTGCTCAGAATCTTGTCTCGTTGATTGGGAGCATGTTCATAGAGGTGCTGAACCACAAAGTTCCCGTACTGATGCTTGCCTCAACATGCAACCATGGCAGAACTGCATGAGCTGGAAATCACCTTTGAAACCATGAAATCCTGAAAGAAGACACATGTCGTTGAAGCTCAAACTGCGCAATAGTTGAGACAAGTCTGTCAGTTACAACCTTCACAACCTTCCATTACTGATAGGTCACTGAAAAAAATCTGCCCAGATGCTGAGGACATCTGCCTTAGATTTGAACAGATTCAAGCAGAGCGGAACCAGCAACTTCAAACCAAGTCCAACATGTCCAATGTGCTGGGGACAAAGCATTCGACACCTAAATCATTATTTTAAAATATCTGTATATTATATATAATATAAGATAGTGTTTTAAAGAAACCCTGCCAACCATAAACAATTGCCTCAAAACAAATTTCGAAAATGTTGATATTTCTTGATCTATCAAGCAGCTTTCGGAATGATTTCCTCTGCAATCACTGCCGTCTGGCTGGGCTCCAAGTGTTCAATGAGGCGCTCCATGAGTCGACAGCCGAATTTGTGTTTGGAGACCTCCTCGAAGCTCCTTTCCTGTTGTTCCACGTCAAGCTATTAATCATGAAACTAAAACCCATTAATCGGAAACAAAAACGCATGAATCGGAAACCAAAACCCGTTAATCGGAAACTAAAACCTGTTAATCGGAAACCAAAACCCGTGAATCGAAAACTAAGAACCTTGAATCGTAAACCAAAACCCCGGAGTCGGCAACCACAGCTGAATCGTAAACTAAAGCAGGTGAATCGGAAACTAAAGCAGGTGAATCGGAAACAAAAACCCGTGAATCGGAAACTAAACCAGCTGAATCAATCAGAATGGGCAACTTGTCTCCTGCAATCGCAAAGAGAAGTTGGAGATAATATTATGTTCAAAATAATGGCCAGAGGGGGTGGAGGAATTGATTTCTTATGAAGACAAGTTGAAGGTAATACCTCATTCAAAATAATGGTCAGAGGGGGTGCCGGATTTGATTTCTTATGAAGATAAGTTGAAGGTAATATCTCATTCAACATAATGGCCAGAGGGGGTGGCGGATTTTGATACCTGACAAAGAGAAGTTGAAGGCAATATCCTATTCAACATAGTGGCCAGAGGGGGCGGCGGTGGCGGATGTGATTTCTTCTGAAGACAAGTTGAAGGTAATATCTTATTCAACAAAGTGGCCAGAGGGGGTGGCGGATTTGATTTCTTGTGAAGATAAGTTGAAGGCAATATCCCATTCAGCAAAGTGTTCAGAGGGGGTGGGGGGTTTTGATACCTTTCAAAAAGAAGTTGAAGGTAGTATTCATTAAACATAATGGCCAGAAGGGGTGGCAGATTTGATTTCTTATGAAAATAAGTTGAAAGTAATATCTAATTCAAAATAATGGTCAGAGGGGCTGGCGGATTTGGTCCCGTATGATGATATTTGAAGGTAATATCTCATTCAACATAATTGTCAGAGGGGGTGCCGGATTTGATTAGATCCCTTATGAGGATACTTTGAAGGTAATATCTCATTCAACAAAATGGTCAGAGGGGGTGCCGGATTTGATCCCATATGTGGATACGTTGAAGGTAATACTCATTCAACATAATGGCCAGACGGGGTGGCGGATTTGATGTCTTATGAAGAATATCCCATTCAGCATAGTGATCAGAGGGGTTGGCGGATTTGGTCCAGTATGGGGATATGTTGAAGGCAATATCTCATTCAACATAATGGCGAGAGGGGGTGGCGGATTTTATCCCTCACGAGGAAAAAATAAATAAATGCAATATCCTTTTCAACATTGTGTTCAGAGGGGGTGGCGGGTTTGATCCCTTATGAGGATAAGTTGGCGGTAATATCTCATTCAACAAAATGTTCAGAGGGGGTGGCAGATTTGGTGTCTGATTCGCTTTCTTTGGTTTCTGATTAGTGGGCTTGTTTGGTTTCTGATTCGCGGATCTTGGTGTCTGATTCGCAATTTTTAGTTTCTGATTCTCAGTTTCTGATTCGCAGGGTTTTGTATCTGATTCCTGTATTTTAGTTTCTGATTCGCGCGGTTTTTGGTTTCTGATTCGTGGGATTTTGGTTTCTCATTCGCGGATTTTAGTTTCTGATTCGCGGGTTTTAGTTTCTGATTCTTTGTTGCTGATTCGAGGGAAGTTTCTGATTCGAGGTTTGTTCGTTGTTCCAGTCATAGTCCCACCATGTCACCATCATCACAGTCTTTTGTCCGGTGGGAACAATCAGGCGATAACATGGGTTGATTTGAAGTATCCATCCAAAAAAAGCTTCCCCACTAACTTCATTGCACCCCCAGCTCCTGAAGCGTCTCCACTATTTTGGACATCCACTTGGCTGGAAGCACCATCACGGCCTGACAAATTTCTGTATCATTCAATCTCCAAGATCCAAATGATCCAAATGATCCAAATGATCCAAATGATCCAAATGATCCAAATGATCCGCATCGTGGCAGCGCCTTGCAGAGGCACCAATTCCCATGTGGAGATTCATAGAGCTCTATAGCCTTCGGTGCCAATTCATCCAACAGCAGACCTCAGATGGTGAAATTGGCTCAAGGATCCAAGAGACTGGTGGTTCAAAGTTTGATCTTCAATTTATTTCAATGATGTTTGACCAGGAAACTACGACTGCATGCCTTCATCCTGAATGAAGAATTGATCTGCCGAGCTGCTGCACGAAAGGGGCCCTGCAACGTCAAAGGCTTTCTGCACAATCACTGTGCCACCTTTCGAAAGGGCCAAGGGCACAGCAGCTTCCAACCTTGGGATGGACCACATGGCGAACGTGGCGAACGTGGCGACTGTTGACCCTCTTTGGTGTAGCGACTAGAGAAAGGGTGGAGGAAACCTTCAGAGATAATAATTCGAAGGAGAGATCTGCCAGACATCAAAGTGACTGACTAACAGTGATTAAATTCATACCAAATGTATAAAATTGTATAAAGATAAATTATCTCTGATCATGATGTATTTCTGTGCACTTACAGACCTTAAGTCAAGCAAGGAGAAAGCGGTTTCATGATGTTTCACGGTTTCTGGGCTCGCCCACACCCATCCAATGGTTTCATCCCTGGAGCCAGGGCCGATGGGCCGATGACTGTAACAACCACGGTCCATACATGTCCATACAATACGAACCACACGCCTAGCTTGGTCGCAAGTACAGAGCTGTGAGTCATGCAAAGAACAAATCAGAGCAGAAACATGCAAAAACGGTTTGGCATGGTTTGGCACATTTCATATACTTCATCCCAAATCCAGCCTTGTTTCTTTGGAATCTAACCTGGCCATGATAGCTGCGCAATCCTCCTGGAGACAATACAGCGAACAGAGAAACGGCAATACAGCAATGGATGGTTGCCAAATCTCCTCGGAGGAGGCCATCTTAAGCATCTCCAGGGTTGCCTCACCAGCATTACCCGCCAGGAATTTTAGGATTTAGATGAGTGATGATGAGTGAAAACATCTGAAAACATGTGAACAGTTTTTCTGCTCGGGGCCGAGAGGGGTATCTTACAAACTGGGAACCGAAAGCCAGTTTCAGATTTCCAGTGCCTCAGAATGGTCTGGAGATCCAAACTCATCTTGAAGTCCCACCTGATCGGATCTGGACTCCGTTGCCCGAGTTTGTCGAGGATAGTTACGGCAGCCCCAAATGGTGTGCCTTACCTGAACTGAACAGCTTAGTCAGATTATGTCAGATTCCCACTCCCAGAGCCTGGCATACCCCCCACCTTCGCAGGGGAAGCAGATGGCGTGGTCACATCGGTGAAGCTTCCCACAGACTGAGCATTGCTGACACAGCGCGAAGCAATTGCAGAATAGTTTCCCAAGTGTGCAGGGTTACCTCTGCGGTTCTAAGGCTTTCCAGATAAAACAATAAGACGATTGAAAGCTCGGTTTGGCAATGTAAAGAGGTGTGAAAGTCCAGCAGCTGGACTTTGTATACACTGCATGCCAGCAAAGTATTTATTTGTACCGTTATATCAATATATATATATATACATATACATATACAGTGTATACATATATACACATAAATTTGTAGGCACATGCATATAATCTGCAAATTTTACTTTAAATTCAAAACGGTTTCCTCGTCTTAAATCTACTTTTCCCCTCTGATTAAATCTTCAGTCCTCGCCTCGTTACATTCAAAACGGATTTCAGCCCTCGTCCCATTT
>Ga0126342_10013419_pt1 | contig 14520 bp, 13 predicted proteins | sample Cyp1metagenome_FD_92528 | JGI IMG/M metagenome (GOLD analysis project Ga0126342, IMG submission 92528) | Coral microbial communities from Lord Howe Island, Old Settlement Bay, Australia - Cyphastrea 1 metagenome | ecosystem: Host-associated > Invertebrates > Cnidaria > Coral ... | reverse complement strand
TGTTATCATTTGGAGTAACAGCCTGCATGGGGTAGAGAAAGGCATGGCTTGGGTTAGGTTTGTGAAACCGCCTGCGGGGGAGATTTGGGTCTACAGCTGCTTGAACCCTCAATGTATATGAATTTCTATCGGGGTTCCATAATCGCCTTTGGAATGTTTTTTTCACAAGTTTGGAGTCATTTAGGGGAGGCGGCAATCGGCGATCACGGCTCCCTTCATGGCTACATCTAGGCCCCTTGCTATACCTACCTTTCATCCTGAGGGCTACTAGACTGGGGCATTTAAATAAATAAATAAATCAATCAATCAATCAATCAATCAATAAATATAAATATATATATATAATGTAATTGAACACACATATATGGGTATATATAATATAATATATATATATATGATTAGTTGTGTTTACACAGTGCATGTTTTTTTTGCTTATTATACATATATACCCCACCATTTTTTGCCGCTTGGTACGAGAATCTTTGGCCCCATCACAGTGTCACTTTCCGCGGCCAGGAGGGCAAGCTAAAGGGCAACCATCCGCGTATGGCATTTGACCAGGATCAACCGAGAGATGGCTCTCCCAGATTCGACGTGTATCAGTAGATCCCAGGTATGCTCCATGTATATTATACTTTACCATACTTTACCTACCCCCTGGTAATTTAACATAACTATTCAAAATGGCCCATTTATAGTGGATTTACCTATATATTAAAGATAGTGATTTTCCATAGCTATGTTAGTTGACCAGAGGGTATATTCGGCCATTTCTGGGTGGTAAATGTTGGCATTGGAAAAACATTCCATACATGGAGCATATGCATGCATATGCGGATTATAGAACCATCCAAGTTCGAGTTGCCTAAGCCTGAAAATATAGCCACATGCCATACATGGATCTTTTGGACTACCTGACAGCAATCGAAGCAGGCAAAACCGTGTTGCTTTGTGACTTTGGTCCAAATCACATGACATAGATCGATATCTTTCAAATTTAGAAAACTAACCTAGCAAAGTATACCTACTGTCTACTGGCACAAGAAACGGATACAGAAGGGATTCAGCTGTACAACTGGCCCTGTGCACATACATTACAACATATTACAACTCTATATCCGAATAAAAAAGGCACCAACCACCTGAACAAGAGTTTGCACATTGCAAGCGTTTGCCCTTCATCCATTGGGAATTTCCCACTTTTTGTTTCCTGAAAAACGAACACTATGGTGCCAGGTGAAGTTTGGTATGGGTAATTATACAGTTTAGGGTAATATATAAAACCTATTGTAGTGTTTTAGTCATCCCTATACCTCAGGTGGTCACACCGGGTTCCGCCCCACTTTGGCAGTCGAACCCATATAATTAGCTGGGCCAAAATCATGTTTTCCAAACAATTTTCCCAATGTGTGCGCATAAATCTCCGGTTTTCCAAAACACGAAATCAACGTATCTCATGGTACACAGAATGTGGGTAAAACAATAATAAAACACCCATTTGGGAATGGTCTATTATTTATGGTGATTTGGGGGATTGTTTATTATTGTATTTACCCCCTTTACACACCATGTGAGATCTCACGGTGTGTTTTTTTTTGCTGTGTTTCACTTGGCAATGGCTTCGCATTCCTCAGCAGTCTCCTCTAAAGGCCTCGAGAGAGGGTCAAAGTGCGGAGATTTCATCTTCATTTAACCATCAAAGCGATGATCTTACCCCGGCAACAATGAGATGCAACCAACAACAATAAATAAATATATATATATATATATATATATATCATTGCATATATATATGTATATGTATATACTTAATGATATATAATCATATATATAAATAATCGTGACAATGGGGATAAAACAACAAGAACTGGATAAACACAAACAGTCTCCTTACAAAATCTGCCGGGCAGTGACTTGAGACGGACCAAGGAGGTGCCCAAGGAGGTACAATGGGTCTTTGTTGATGTTTGCTGCCCAAACTATAGGTATAATATGGGTTAAATATCAACCTATGGTTTAATATAGGTATAAACTATGGTTTATAGTTTGGTACTAGCTATAACACCTAAAAACCAACAAACTATAAACCGTAGTTATCAAAGGAAGTTGGGAAGCAATACTTCCGAGTTACGAATGGCTTTTACCTGATGGAATTGACCTTGATGAAGGGTGGTACATCACATAACAATACATAACAAAGGAATAAGAAGCTATGACACAGGGTGGTGACGAAGGGAAGTGGTGACGAAGGGGAGTGGTGACGAAGTGAAGTGATGATGAAGGGATGACGATGGGAAGTGGTGACGATGGGAAGTGGTGAGGAAGGCAAGTGGTGACGAAGGGAAGTGGTGAGGAAGGGAAGTGGTAATGAAGGGAAGTGGTGACGATGGGAAGTGGTGACGAAGAGAATGTGGTGAACGAAGGGAAGTGGTGAGGAAGGGAGGTGGTGATGAAGGGAAGTGGTGACGATGGGAGGTGGTGACGAAGAGAGTGTGGTGAACGAAGGGAAGTGGTGAGGACGGGAAGTTGTGACGAAGGGAAGTGGTGACGATGGGAAGTGGTGACGAAGGGAAGTGGTGATGAAGGGAATGCTGCAAAATGCATTGTAATGGCTGCATGAATGTTGCATGCTCTGTGTTGTTGGGAGGAAGCCGGAGCACGAAATCTTGCGTTTTCCGTGTAAAGTGGCTGCAGCTGGCGATGAAAGGTACCTCGTGTGTGCAGCGGGTGCGGCTGGGGTCGCTTGGTTCCTTCTATATGTGTTTTGCAACGAATGGTTGTTCCTGTGTGCGTAGTTCTATGCGTTTTCTTGAAGGTGTGGTTGCAGATCGCATTGGAATGGCTGCATGAATGTTGCATGCTCTGTGTTGTTGGGAGGAAGCTGGAGCACGACAACGAGTGGTTGTTCCTGTGTGCGTAGTTCTTTGCGTTTCTTGAAATTGTCCCTGCAGATCGCATTGGAATGGCTGCGTCAAGGTTGCTTGTTGCCGCGGCTGCATGCGTAATACTATTGTCTTTTGCAGCTGTATATCGTAAATCGTAATGGAGTGGCTGCATTCAGGCTGCGATATAGTGATTTGTCAGCAGATTTTCGCAATTTTGGCGCTAGTAATTTTCCTTTTAAAAATCCTTTTCAAAAGTGCTTCAAAAACCGTCGTTTTTCTGCTTTGGCGTCGAGATCCGTAGTTCTATGCGTTTCTTGAAATTGTGCGTGCAGATCGCATTGGAATGGCTGCGTCTAGGTTGCTTGGTGCCGCAGCTGCATGCGTAATATTATTGTCTTTTGCAGCTGAAGATCGTAAATCGTATTGGAGTGGCTGCATCCAAGCTGCGATAGTGATTTGTCAGCAGATTTTCGCAATTTTGGCGCTAGCAATTTTCCCTTGTATAATCATTTAAAAAGTGCTTGAAAATCGTCTTTTTACCATTGTGGCGTCGAGCTCCGGTTTTGGAGCTGCAATTTCAGACGCTGTTGCACCTTTTGTGTTTTGCACCTATTGTGTTTTGCCACTCAGTCTCTGGAGTCTGTTTTCCATTCATGTCTAGGGACAAGTTATCGAACTCTTGATAAGAAACCACGGTGGCGATGTGTTGCTAAAGAAACCACTAGTACTTAGAAAAAGGCTTCTGTATGGACGTTGCACAATACTTTGGATTAGACTTAGACATGAAAGATGAAAGAATTATATTGGCATTGCGGATGAAAGACTGTGATGAGTTCTGTTTTTGTGGTAGTGTCATCTATGTGTAGTTGACTTCGGCCGACCCACCGAAAAAGTTTGGCTAAAATGGAGGGTATGCAATCAATGATGATGCATGACGGAGTAAGACTGCAAGCAAGATTTCAAGAAGGCATGCAATAAAGATTTCAAGAAGGCAGCAAAGAAAGAAGTGGGGATTTGCATTTATTTGCTACAAAACACGTTTCTGTTTCCGGTGTTTCCGAGACGCGACAGTGCGGTCCGTCTCTTGTGCCATGGCTGGGGCTGCGCTTCCTGGTGCGCAGACTGTCCGGGGTCAATTGTTGACCGATTACAAAGCGAACATTCGCAAGCATTTGGAGGTGCAAGCCACTCTGGCAAGCAGCCGCTGCATTGCTTGTACGAGAAGTGAAGGCACGACATGTTTTTATTCTCAGGCTGGTCGAACTGAATATGACAGAGCAGGCGTCTGTGAAAGCTGCTGGGATTGCATGTTCGATCCTGCAAATGGTAGGCAGCAAAGCTGCTGGGATTGCATGTTCGATCCCATATTTCCCATGGGAGGAAGAGATGAGATGAGAAGAGATGAGCTGGGATAAGGTGAGAAGAGCTCAGATGAGATGAAGTGTGCAGTGTGAAGTGCGGGGCGTGAAGAGTGCAGTGTGAAGTGTGGAGTGTGAAATGTGAAGTGTGAAGTGTGAAGAAAGCAGTGAGAAGTGTGAAGTGTGGACTGTGAAGTGTGGGAAGTGTGAAGTGTGGAGTGCGACGAGTGCGACGAGTGCAGTGTGAAGTGTGGAGTGTGAAGTGTGAAGTGTGGAGTGTGAAGTGTGCAGTGAGAAGTGTGAAGTGCGAAGTGCGAAGTGGAGCTTCAAATGTGACATGTGAAACAGGACACCACTTTCGCAGAAAGCACGCACGCACGGGCCTGGCTGGCGCACGGCGCATGCAAGTTCTATAGATGAGAAAGGTCTTATATATATATATATCCCCAAGCAACTTCCGCCCCGCCTCGTGCGGGTACTACTGGTACCTATAAACCATAATAGCTATAAACCATAGTTATATACTGTAACCTATATTAACCTAGTAGTACCTAGTGGACTAAACCGACTTAATGAACTCGGGCACCAGCCTGTACTGGACCTCTCGGTTCTTGATTGCTTTGGAAATAACAGGTAGCAAACCTCTCGCAGTCGTCTATATCCCATAAAGCTGCATCAAGATCTATCGCGTACCAATTGCAATCTGTTAAACCATCTGTGAACCATTGTGTGACGTTTGCATTAATAAAGGCTGGTATACGCAACTATGCAATCAGCACCACTGATGCTCCCAATCTATATACATGAGACGGTCTCCTGACCCCTTCAAAACCAACCTCTTGTAAGAACTGGAGGGGCCATGTCAGGAGTAGCCCGCAAAAAAATATTCTAAAATGAAAACAAATCAGATGGACAAAAAAATAAACATGTGTTTTTCTTACTGTTGTTCATCTTTTTTTATGTTCTATACAAAAATGACGAGCTAGCTTTCAGTGAGCCTTCACTTTCTCACAAATGAAACTTGACCATTGACCGCATACCAAAGCAACATACAGTGTAGCCTCAAGTAACCAAACGTGGCTAGATGGAAAATACACCATTTAGTGCGATGATGTTCCTATTAGATCCTGTTAACAATTTCATATTGCCACGTTTCATTACTCGAGGGTATTCTTGATGAATACATCAACCTATCATTGTTCCTTCAGTGGCGACCTGAAGGACTGCTGCAAGTGAAGGCCAAATTCATCCAGCCTCAGCAGTGCATAACACGCATTAGGATAATAATTGCAATAAACATATCTTTAGGCACATGCCAGAAAAAGAATATAACATATTTTAGCATATATGCATATGCGCGTGTTTATAAATTCAAGAAATGGCATACAGTGAATGGGTTGATTTAGGTCAAAAAATGAATGGGACCCCCTCAGGTTTTTGAGTTCTTTTCCACCAAAATATAGAGGTTTCCGGTTTGAATTTTCCCTTCAACCAATTCTAGAATGTATGGTTGAATTACAATACTTCACCAACCTACCTGGTTTGTGAAGCCACCTACTGAAAATCATTTATAGTGACGACGTGCTGAGGTCATTATAGTAATTCTATGTGCTTCTATGTATTTCTCCTATCCAAATCCTGCACCCATTTGGATGAATAAAAGGCTATATATCATAGGATAAACAATCTATTCTGGGTAAAGTCTAATATTTCACACACCTGAATGAAGGCCATTTGGGGATGATGTCCCTATAAACTTTATTAACCATGATTCCCAGGGCTCGGTCGTGATGAAACTTACCCAGATCTATCAATTGCTGCAAGATTTCGCAACCATCCGTGACCTCACAGTTATCGTCGTCCAATGGAGGAACATGGCATTCAGGATGAACGTCCATAGAAAAACATAAACACACGGATGGCAACAAAAACTTCTGGATAAATATTCTACTGTATATATATAAAAAGACTAGTCAATCATAGTTTTCAATAACTAATAACCTTAATACTTCGGCCATTTGGGGATGACTCCCCAAATCTTCCAAATCCTAATCATGATTCCAGCGAGGTCACTGTGAGGTCACTGTAATTTACCCAGAAACGTTAGTTCCTACTCATTTGAAGTACTAAAGATAGGCACTTTTCCCAATGGATCCAGTGAACATTAAAAAATGCTTGAAACTACAAGTGTCATAGAGCACTGTAAACATGTGTTTCATAAAACCGATGATCATGAAATCAGCGAGAGAGAGAAAAGAGAGAGATATTTCACTTGCCATGGCTACGGAGAGATATTCATGAAACCCACTGCACCCGGATGCCTATTCATGAAACATGTGACCTGGAAATAGGCATCCGAGTGCAGTGGGTTTCATGAATATCTCCCCGTAGCCATGGCAAGTGAAATATCTCTCTCTTTCTCTCTCTCGCTGATTCTTCATCTGTTGGTACTAAAAATTGGGGTGCTGAAAACATCCATCAATTGGCCTCTCCCCCCCATTCTACTGACTGTTCAGAACTCTAACGGATGATATCCAAGTGTTCCGTTCTTTTCGAAAAAATAACGATATAAACTATATAAACGGTATAATCTGCAGAACTCCAATCGTCGCGTTCACTTTGCCCTTGAGGCAGCCACTTTTTCAAGATCACGTTCACTGATTGCACCTGAGATGTCAATCGGCACATCGTCCCTCGTTGTCCATGATTGGTAGGATAAGCAATTCATTTCACAAAGCGTAAATGCTGTTGCATCCATCTATCTATCGATCCCTCTATCTACATCTATCGACCTGTATCTATCTATCTCTATCTATCTCTATCTATCTCTATCTATCTCTATCTATCTCTATCTATCTCTATCTATCTCTATCTATCTCTGTCTATTTCTATCTATATCTATCTATTTCTATCTATCTCTATCTATCTTTATCTATCTTTATCTATCTCTATCTATGACTATCCATCTCTATCTATCTCTATCTATCTCTATCTATCTCTGTCTATTTCTATCTATATCTATCTATTTCTATCTATCTCTATCTATCTTTATCTATCTCTATCTATGACTATCTATGACTATCTATCTCTATCTATCTCTATCTATCTCTATCTATCTCTATCTATCTCTATCTATGACTATCTATCTCTATCTATCTCTATCTATCTCTATCTATCTCTATCTATCTCTATCTATAACTATCTATCTCTATCTATCTCTATCTATCTCTATCTATCTCTATCTATATCTATCTATCTATATCTATCTATATCTATCTATCTCTCTGCCTGCCTGCCTGCCTGCCTGCCTGCCTGCCTGCCTGTTTGCCTGCCTGCCTGCCTGCCTGTCTGGCTGTCTGTCTGTCTGTCTGTCTGCCTGTGTGTCTGTCTGTATCTATCTAAATCTATATCTATATCTATATCCATATCGATCTGTTTAATTATCTATCTATGCAATTATATATCTATTCTATCTATCTATCCATCCATCCATCCATCCATCTATCTATTCATCTATCAATCTATACATGTAGTTACAAAAGATTCATGCATGTTGACTCTGGGCAGTGTAAATACGATGACACATGTTTGCATTTGCTGGTGCAAAGATATTGTAAGACGCAAAGTACCATCAAAATAACCCCCTTCTAAAACTTTCTAAAAACCCAGCATTTTGAATTATTTTCAGTGGACAAATCACTCCTGCATGAGGGGCTGTTCTGATAAAATCCTTTCGTATCAATCCCTTTGGCACTTAATACGTCCGTTTTTGCACTCCAGAAACGGAAAGAATTCGAGCAAAGTCAATTCGAAATCAGGGTTTGATGGGGATAGGATGGGATCAATTTCAAATAACTTTCAAAAACGATAGGCGTGCTTTAAAAATTCAAATGGCCTAACATGAAGCTCAGTGATTTTCAATGTCCAACATGTCCAACTTTCGAATGACTTCAATGACTTCAATGACATATCCAAGATTTTCCATGCCTTCGTCCAAATCTTGGAATGGCGACGTAACCCTGGCCCCCCCATGGGATCCCAGTTGCCACTGACAACTGGTCTGTTCTCACGTGGACTTCAGGCTTTTGAGGCCTCAGATGGCTTTCCCTGGGCCTGGTGCAAAATCTGCAGGAAAACCCTATATTTGATGGTGCAAACCATGGTTTTCTACAGATTTAAAAACCAATCCCTGCGGTATATATACCTAAATATATATATATATTTATACACACGCCTATATATATATGAAAGTTGTAATTAATAATTAAGGGATCATCTCGACATCGAGATGGAACTTGGACATACTTGACCGTTCCCGGAAAGCATCAACAATATTCCACCCTTGAACTTCAACAATTTTCCACCCTCAAAGAAAAACGTGGAAAATGCTTACCTTGTTGAAGTATAATATACTTCTAATCATCCAACATTCGGGAATCATCATGATTCATCTATCAAATGGATCTGGCTATGCCTCCCTCAATACCCCGAAAAATGGGGGATGACCAACCTTTCATGGAAACAACATGGCCATATTTTGACCATGGCTTTCTGGGAAATACCACGGCTCGAACGGGACAAGGCTGCAGGATTAAAACAACCCAAGATGTGTTCGCTGAAAGTGGATATTCATGGATATTCAATATGTGTTACTATCATATCAAACAGTTGAACCCATTGTTGTATATTGCTATTGCTGTTTATTGTTATATTAAATTGTCCTTGCTGTTTTGTTTCTCCTTAGTATTGAATTGGACTATACACTTCGCACTGCGTTTCTGGTTGCTGGTTTCAATCCATCAAATGGTTGCATTGTCCGCCAAACAGGATGGGACATTCTTAACACCATGGTGAATCTTAGATGCCTGCAAAAAACGATTCTTAGATATTTTTAGCAGGTATGTAGAATTTATATACCATTGACAGCAACAGATTAAAGTACTACTGTAAAGTATCTAACCAAGGTTGACCCAAATACCTTTGAACATTGAAAGCACAACACAGCACAACCCAAATGGTTCATCGTGTTAAACCTCTGTCGAACAAATGCCACAGTTGCTCGCAACGCCTAACGCCTAATGCTAGGCTGCTTGGGCAAGCAGCAACGCTAATGCCACACCGACCCCCAAATCCCTCAGCCCTTTTCCTCCCATCTGCTGTGTTCGGTTTGTCCTCATAGCTACATTGAGCCCGGATCTGTGCGGAAGAGTCAACCGCTATGCCTTGAATTGTTCAAATGACCCGTTAAACCGCCACATGGGCCACGAGGTTCTTGGATCGGACCGATCCATGGAGAGTTTTCCGAAGACCTCGTAGAATGAGTTGTTAACTATGATCAACGAACTATCTCCACATCTTCACCAAGTATCTCAACACTTTTGATTATTACTGGTAAATATATTTTAAAGCATTCATATATCTTGTTCACCAAGTATCATAAATAATGCTTATAAAACATTATAAAACCAAGTGGTAATATGGTGTATACATGGTTTTAAATTATTAACCACTATTAACAATTATTATGACCATTATTAAAACATATATCCTTAACAATTAATATGGTTTTCACATGGCATCCCATGGCCCACTGACTACATCTGGGTCGCAAGGCACGGCCCCAGCACGTGGCGCTGGGGCTCAGCCAGCTGAACCTTGCGCGAGCAGCAGCCCTGTTACCACTTGGGTTTTTGTTGATATCAAAAAAGATGGTGGATGATGGTGGTTTGTTCTTATTGCCATCCATGTAACCATAGTTATGACCTGATGACAATTGTCATGGTTGTTGCTGCTATTTGCTGCTGTTACCAATTAGTACCATGTTTTGAACAACTATACTATTGCCATTTGATTCATTGAGGATGTCAGGTCGCCATGGCGACCTGGGGCTGGTTATGGGTTTTTGGGAGTGACCTATCGCTTTACAGTGCATTGTTCAAATCAGCACATTCAATAATGCAAAAATGCGGCGGAAATGTGTTCAAAGATGCCAAACATCAGCTTCGTGGCAAGGTGTCCCTTTTTGTTTGTTTTTTTTTGTAAAGATATGTCAGTTCATGTCATTTCTATGTTCTAGTCGCTGCAAGCATAGCTGCAGCAACAGCCAAATGGCTGAATCACTCTGGAAAGAGATACCAATGGGATCAAATGAGTCTATCCTTGGTCCGGGGCCCCTTTTCAACAAATGATTATCGTTAGTTTATCGCTATGGTTATCGCCAACGGACAAGTGTAAAACAAAGGGGGAACAACGGAATACATGTTTGTGCGATGTTTTTGGGTTCTCGTTTTTTTTTGGGGACCCTATCGCTTTACAGTGCTGGATGCATGTTGTTGTTGCATGACTTTTTGGTCCCCTTCTTCATAGCTGGTCTACGCTAATTTTGACCCTGCCTCATATGTATACATATATGCAGATACATATATATGCGTATATATGTATATAGATAATCAATTAAACATATGGCTTAGGAGTGCCCATGATTTGCTGACTACATCCTGTGATGATTGTCAGTAGTCAGCCTCTTAGAAACCTCGAATTATTTGTTCGTACGCTCATTGCGGGAACCTTCTTGGTCGAATTTGATATGTACATATATACATATAAATATAGATATCCCCGCTTCAGGATATTTAGAAAATCTTAAACCATGTTGAACAGACCAACCATTCTTTGATGGTAAAACCATACCATTTCCTCTATCAGATAGACTCTATCAATATGATATTTCAATGTATTTCATCATCTTTGAACCATATGCACCCACCATGTGTCATGGTTAAACGATTAAACCAAGGTAAACCCACCGGGCGATGACACCAAATCCCCTGCGTCGAGTAGCTCGCATCGATAGCTTTGCCCAGGATGCCACGTAGCGCTCCAAGATTATCCTTGGATGGTCCAAAAAACATAGGGGTCCAAAAAAATGAGCAACAGTGTTTTGCAGTTTCTTGTCCAGGCAAAACACATACCTCATAGTCCAAGGTTTTATTCTAGGGTTGCCACACACACATATATATATATATATATATAAGGTATTGTAAGGTTTCGTTTTCAATTTACAATTCAAATAAAGTTTGTTGAAAAGTGTGGGGTGCGGGCCTGAAAATGCGAGGTAAAACCGCCAATCCATCCCAGGGTCTAGATCCTCATGTTAAACAGGGGGCATCGCAATTTTTAGAAAAAAACGAATCAAAAATGAGAAGAATTATGCCCTTGGATATTCACCAACAAGATCCAACAAGACTATCCGGGGGGTATCACCAGCAAGAAATGGGGAGTTGAGTCAAAGAGAAAGAAACCGTGTATATGTTGTATATGTAACATCAACTAAATATGGAACTGCTGCACATGTTCCCTCAGATCAAACCTGCCTAATATATCCTAATATGTTGAGTGTGCGGAATAACTTCATAGGTGGAATTGAGATATACAAAAAGATAGACACATATATATATATATAAAACCCTTCTAAAATAGTGTTAAATTGCACTTGTTCCAGCATTTTTGGGGTTACATGGGGTACTACATCAATATGATGACCATTGTTTTTGCATCTTGCTTAAAAACCAATGGCGTTGATGGCTAAACGGTTGACCTAGTGACCTAGCCAATTTGGGATACCCTGCCGCAAAACATTAACCCAAGCAAGGTTTAGCTAATTAATCAGTAACCCTTCATGAATGTGGGTTTCCCCCAATGATAAACCTCCCATTTGGGGACGGTTTATGATGTTTATACCATCCATTTATTGTGATTCTGGGGATGATTTGTTTTATCATTACTGGGTTCACCACATTCAGGGTTCTCAGACTTGTTTTTCATGGATAGAAGGTGCATGAACCTGATATAACCAATGTCAATCACCAGTGCCCAGAAAGTCCCAGTTGCGTCTTCTTCCTCGTCTTCCTCCTCATTTTCCTCATCCTGGGTCGACAGGGAAATCCCAATGGTGGGATCACCAAAAACGGGGCCTTGGATGCTGCACTTTTCCACAGCTTTTGCGCCAAACCACACGGCCAAGGTGTTGCGTTAACCAGCTTTTGCAACAAGCTTTGGTACAAGCTAGCGCTAGCATTTACACAAACGAATCTGTACGCCTACGTCTCACACCACTAGTTTTACACAAACTGACTTCTTCAAAAACTACCCTTTACAAAACCAAGTTTACACCAACTAACTTTTACACCAAAATACACCAACTACTTTTTGCACAAACTAGATCTTACACAAAGTAGCGTGTGTTCCAACAAACTATTTTTTGACCTAGTCGTTTACACCAACTTGTTTTTTCCAAAAGCCAGCTTTTACACAACTGACTTTGTGCACAAACTAGTTTTTACACAACTACTTTTAAACAAAATAGCTGTCCTACAGCACATTTCTTACACCAACTAGCTTTTACACCCTTACTCAACCCAGCTTCACACCAACTAGCTGCTAGCTTTTACCTACCCATTTCTTACACAAACTAGCTTTTGTACAGACTAGTTTTTGCGCCAACCAGCTTTTGGCACCAACTGGGTTAAGTGTCAACTAGCCTTTTCCTTCATGCCCCTGTCCCAGCCGCAAGCCAAATGGCCTGCGGAATGCCGAAGGCTATTAAAGCCATAGGCCATAGATTCTTAGATGGCCCATAGGTCTCACCCCGTACCAGTCCATACCATCACTTCAAGTCATGATCCACAACAGAAAACATATGTCAAACAATAGCACCAGCGACCAGCGCGCCTTTGATTAAACCATTTGACCCGGGGCCCAGGAATGACAGGGCTTTACCTACGGGATAGGGGACTCCATGTTGCATTTCCAAAAAATGTTGGTTCATCTTGGGAAGCGGGATGCAAACCCGGTCATAGCTATAAGGGGGCAACCATGGCTAGTCAGCAGCTAGTCCGCGACAGGCAGGATTCTAATCTATAAACCAGTGACTAAGTGATGTGCAACAGTGCTAGCCACCTACATAGTAACCCCCTCTTCCGTGGTTGTTTTCACGCTATTTGCAAATTCAACATTAGACTCAACAAAATGCTTTGGCATAAAGTATTCATAAAGTATTGAGTTACCAGGCTATTCTCCATCTTCCATTTCTGTGGGTGAGGCGTAGGTAATACACAGACAACTAACTAGCTGACCTGCTCGAAATTGTGGATAGATCTGGTTACCCTTCACCAGATCCTTTCAAAAAAAAACGCAGAAAGCTGCCCAAACGGGGATAACGACAATGAAATACAACAAACATTCCCCAGTGTAACACACTTCCCCTAACTGTTAGGGTTTTCATAAGCTGCTAAGCTAATAGTAGAATTTTCCACCCCCATGTGTGGCGGAATGCGGCAAGTGACTAACCTACCTAACCAAGAAAACCCAGCAAATTCTGGTTGAAGTATATATACTAATTGACCAACCTGATAAGTGCGCTGTTTGGGGATATATAGTTACTCTACCGTACCTAGCGCGTTTTGGTGACAAAATTATCCGCATTGTTGGTTGTCAAATCGCTCGTTACAACCTTGTAATTACCCTGCTTAATCCCATCAATTGATTCCCCATCGGGCTCCCACTCCGTTCAATTTAAAAAAAAAAATGTTTGGGGGGTCAATATGTTTCAATCACATTCTCACCATATCTCATTTGACGAATGGATTGAGATTGTTGATGTGCCTATATTAAGAAACATGGACCAACATGAGTTTGGATTTTGGGGGGACCTTAAGATATGGGGGCTTCTGAAAATGATGGATCCCCAAGTCACCATGGGTGTCAATACTAAGGCATGGTCTAATATGTCTAATGACTGGGATGATTTGGGGGGTACCCCCGTTTGGATCATTATACACTACTAACTGGTGGATATAATATCTACTATGCTACGATGGTTCACTAAAATAGGTACTAGAGATATGATTATATAAGATCCTATGATTATAATATATATATGGGGATGGGTCAAAACCCTGGTACCTAGTGAACCCCAAAATAGCTGGGATCCTCAGCGATCGCAATCCAGGCCACATCAGGACTTTCCACGGTCGCCTCGTAGTCCGGCGGGTTGGGTACAGGCCTGGTGCCAAGTCGATGTGGATATGGGGATTGGGAGAATGATAAGTGGTAGTACATGAATGAATCAGATATTGGTATAAATATATATGCTAAACCCCCCCCCTGATACCTACTTCTTACTGTTAATTCCTTCCTTTCTTCGTAACTACATCTGTGCTGGCAGCAAGTCATTTGCAAGAACCATGTGGGTTACATGCTTGAGGGAGCGTGGGTTC
>Ga0126342_10013418_pt1 | contig 14520 bp, 15 predicted proteins | sample Cyp1metagenome_FD_92528 | JGI IMG/M metagenome (GOLD analysis project Ga0126342, IMG submission 92528) | Coral microbial communities from Lord Howe Island, Old Settlement Bay, Australia - Cyphastrea 1 metagenome | ecosystem: Host-associated > Invertebrates > Cnidaria > Coral ... | reverse complement strand
CCTTCTCCGGAACCTTCTCCGGAACCCTGTTGAACCTGACCTGGCTCTGCACCAAAGCCTCCCAGACCTTCTCCGGAACCTTCTCCGGAACCCTGTTGAACCTGAACTGGCTTTGCACCAAAGCCTCCCAGACCTTGACCAGAACCTTCGGAACCTCCAATGCACACCGGAGCTATTCTGGGCTGAAGACCCCATTAGCTTGCGCTGTTGGGGAAAAAACAGAGGGGAGGGAGAAATAACACGAAAACCAGCCGCGGCTGGCAGAATCATGTCACCTTCGGTTCTTCTTTCTTTGGTTCAACTTTCGGCTCCTCTTTCTTGGCCTAAAGTATGTCGCAGTTTGTCATGGAGACTTCATTCATGTTTCTGGGATACGGCCTCTGCAGGCTTGGCAGCAGCCTTGGAAGATTTGCAACCCATCCTTAGTCAACCGGGTATCCGTGGTGCTGCTGGTCTGTATACCCATTGTGGGCTCTATACCACGTAGTTACAATATTTTAGATCCTATCACATTTCCATCTTGAAAGGTTGCATTCCAAATCTTCTTCGACATCTGTTTACTTTGCACGGCTGAAGCTGCTATACTTGCACCATCTTGCAACAGTAAGCAGAAAATGCAGCTGAGCTACTTTTGCCAAACAAGAACTCTGACAAGGCACGAATTGGCGTGACAGCTTGAAGCCGAGATAGCTGCAGATTTGCAAAAATTGGACAACATCAGACTCAAGATGTGAAGCGGGCAGAGACACAAACCAGGACATCTTCACAGAAGCTGAACTCTTCTGTCAGTGCGGGTCACTGTGGGTCACTGTGTGTCGCTCCTGTACAGCCTTCTCTTTGGCTCGCAGACTCTTCATCAGTTTGTCGGCCTTCATTTTCCAAGCAAAGAATTGAATAATCATAATATATACATACATTACATTACATTACATTACATTACATTACATTACATTACATTACATACCATACATATATATATATACAGTACATAGTAATAAGAAGAAAAAGGAAATGCAGCGAAAGAAAATGCGCGGTCCCATTAGTCCTATGTCCCGGTCTTCCAATATTTTGGAAGCACCTTCTCTGCAGGTAAATGATGTAGAAGCTCCAGTGCAAGGTAGTCCACCTGCGGCGAGCAAAGTCGTGTGAAGCTCACAAGAAGGCACAGGTTGTCGGGTTGTCGGGTGGTCGGGCCTCCTCATCTTCTGCAAAGTCGGAAGGATTGGAGATGGCCGAGTGCCTTGTTCAGTGCGGTTTTGCCTGAAAATTGGATATCCCCAAATAACAATTTCAATAGAGAAAATGAGAAAATGATGATGCCACTGGATGTTCGATGACTTCAAACTAAGTAGGACACTCGGAGAGGTTGTCATCATCCTGGCAAGAGGAAGGTTTCATTCACACCCGACTTCACATGCCATTCAAACGGGGTGGCGCATTCGGTAAATTCATGAACTCTGCATTGAAGGTAGCCGAATCCCAATGGATCTTCGTCAAGAATGAATGTAGCCCATTGCATGGAAAATGAAATCCAAGCCCTGATTTTTCATCCATGTGTTAGTCTTTGTCATCCTTTTCAAATGCACAACGAGTCTTTCGGTTGAAGCAAAGCCGGCGATGCTGAATCCATTGCGATTTCCGCCTTGGTGACAAACTCTCCGCATCAGGGATCGCCCCACGAGCATCATATTGGAAAAGTGCTTTTGGGACAAATATCATCTGCCTTTCAGATGTCGTGATATATTTCTCTGAGCCGTTGACCATGGCAGAAGTGGGTGGAAGAAGCGCTGCGTGGTGATGATTTCTGGAAGAAGCGCACCACAATGCAGGAAAGTGAGGGTGGACCGAAATGGGATACAGAGAAAATGAGTAAAGGCTCCATCTGTCTCTATTTTTCTTTGCAACAAGGGAAACTCATGCAAAGTCCTACAAAGCTTCAAACACACTTCTAATGATTCAAGTGCGTGTAAGACGCTGGGATCTGCTCTGAGTGTCAAGTTGAGAAAGCTGATCTGGAGGTTCGGAAAATATGACAGCCACATACAGAATCCCACGCATTTTGCACACCCTGAAATGCCCTTCAATGTTGCATATGAAATTGCATGAAGTTGAGGTGCCACGCTTTTTTTAATCCACGAACAGCATGTGCTAAATCTACTTGCTAGGGAGTCACGTCAAAGACTGTAAAGCGTAGATTCAGCTTTGTCAATTTGACTTGACTTGTATTCAGCACTGCCTCTAGAAATCACATTAGAGCTCATGTCGCTTCAGCGGATGGCCCTCAGTGTTTAGGAAGAAGTGATTCATGTCGAAAGCTGCCTTAGTGCCGACACTCACGCATGACTCTGATGAGTCTTCAGACTAGGAAAGCAGGACAGTTGACTCCACCGTCCCTAAATATTGTCAATAGTGTTGTGGTCATCCCCCATGAATACCGTAGGGATGCTCTGCATATCCCAAAATATGTGTGAATCAGGTTTCGGTTTTGGCCACCCCGAGCCCAACCACAGCCAATGCACCCCCTCTGCAGCTTCCCAGTTGCATCCAAGTGGCGGCTGGCGAAAACAGGAGGAAAAGATACTTGAAAGTCTCCTGCAGCTCCCCAAAGGCAATGAATTACCATGAATTACCGAGACCGCTGGGACATGCTGGGACCCATGCCGCCATCACAAAGGTCTGCATCTCGTCCATCTTCGACGTCGGAATGGCCTGAGAAATCTTCAAAATAGTGGCGAAAAAACACCAAATTTGCACCTGAATTTGATGTCAGGCTGGCCAGCGATGGATAAGCCCACAAATCAAAGTCACAAAGACAATCTGCCAGTGTCTTGTTTCATTAATTTGACAGTAAGATGTGTCCGTGAAGCACTGCCTCCAACCATCAACCACCGTAAGCATTGCCACGAAAGACATCGCAATATTGAAATGGGGATGGGTCAAACCCCAAACACCCACAGACCCAAACAAAATAACGCCAGCATAGGCCCCAGATAGCAAAAGGTATTCATGGGCAGCGGCGCCCTGCAGCTCCAAAGCGCAAACAGCACTCTAACAGCGGCATCTTGCAGCGGCATGCAGCGGCACGAGCAACCAAACTCCAAAACGCAAACATGCAACTCTTCTTATATTTGAAGTAAGAACCCCATGAAGTAAGAACCCCAATAGCTTGGCTATCTGGGGAACAAAAAATCTGGTAAAAGAACATCCCAAGACACCCGATTCCAAGTCATATTTTTGTGATGTTCCCCTCAGACGATCCAACTGTGGAAACCTGTGCAGCTTCCGCCTTCACATCACGGACAGATGAGAAGCCGTGCGGCACCTGCGCATCCATGATCAGGCTGGCTCCCTTTGGATGATCCCAGTGAAACCAATGTGAAACCAATGTGAAACGCTGCCTTTGCATGGTCAAGGATCGCTTGGAAAAGCTTGCTACCCCAGTGGCGATACCTGGAGAGGAACAAATCATCATCTCAAGTATGGAAAGACATGGAAAGACTAGTCGGCACACTCTCATTCTGGGATACAGGATGATGCAAGATGTAATGCGATAACCAAATGCATATTGTGATGACTGTCAGCGTCATTAAGTCGCATTGCAGCTTGTCATCGTTAGGCCCTTCAGGTAAGGCGTCGTGGATACCGATCAATGTGCCATCTGAACCTTGAAATAATTTTAGTGAAAACGTTGCAGGATTGCAACCAAATTGGAGTTTGTGAGGCAACCACATTAGTTGTATTTAATAATATAAGTTCTACTATTGCACGCCCGTTCCGGGCAAAATTGTTTTCGATTGCCAAGATTACTTGATTACTCTCCACCATAGAAAAAACATGAAAAAACATATGTTCCCTTCCAACTGTGCAATGTGGGCGCACTTCTCATCGCCAGTCAGTCGGTAAAGGTAGAACAATGACTCTGCCTGAAGTACTGAAGAACCGCGCTGATTACAGTAGGATGTACCCTCTGGTAAATTAACATAGACCCTGAAAATCACCATTTTTTAGAGGAAACTAATCTTCCAACCCCTATCTACCAGGGTCTATGTCAATTTACTGGAGGGTATTTAAAATGTGTCTGGGCACAGGGCCGTTTCAGGTCGGAGAAACCAGTGTCTGCCATCAGATCCAGCCTGACTGATCTGAAAAGAACAGTGCGAACCGTCTGCAAAAGCCCCTGCCTCAACAAATTTGTGAGGAGCTTTTGAACTCACCTGCGACGCTGAGACACCGGTGACACAGTGACATCACCAGCTGCATCGTGCCCAAAATATCACAGGTGCCTTGCTGAACTCCGGGGCGAGACCCGTGGAAGTTGAAGCCCACAGCTCGAAACACGACGCGGTGATGCCTTCAGCGAGCCTCCACCACCTGTCCACGGAAAGCTGAGCATCAGCAGCAGGGCAGATCAAGGCTGGACATCACACGTCAACAGGTCGGCAGCACGTGGCATTGCGATCCTTCTTGACCAAGTCATGCTGGGGGACCTCCATGAGCCTTACCCCCAGCTGCGTCTGTTGAGCCAACATTTGGCACATGAAAATTGAGGCAGCAATTTCTTTGTCAGGTGCCCTACCCAAGCGCGATCAATCCAGGAGTAAAGCAACTGAGATGATCCTGGAAATTTGAGAACAAATGAGGTCACTCGTTCCACACCACATTTGCAACTGAAACATCCAAATCAGCAGTCCATCTTCCAGTCTACAGAGCCATCAGACAAGACTTCAATGAGCTTGTAGTGCACCACTGTGCCCTTAGTAGCAGGTCACCAACCAGGACATCTACAATAACCCTCAATAACCTATCAGGCCTATCAGGGACCTCTCTGTGTGCCATCTGGCTGAGTGTGAAACCCTCTGTTCAGCATCTTTCACCTCAGACATCGACTCCCTGGCGACTCAATGGCTAATGTGTCTGTCTGAAAAAGCTGGTGCCATTTACTTTCACTGGTGACTCACCATTACTTCACTGTTCATTTTCTACATTAAGAAAGTAATTATATGTTGAAAATTATCCCCCATTTTGGATATGTATGGATATATATGGGTATATATTGGATATATATGGGTCGGTATATATCAAGATTTATCCCGTTATCCCCCATTTTCCGTCGAGGTACTGAACTGGGCGACGGTCGTATGATGGTCGGCAAGGAGTCCATCACCTCCAGAAACAGCTCCTGGAAAGGCAGCTCCAGGGGCCCAGGGGCCCGACAAAAATCAGCCCAGAAATCAATGGGATTGGTTGAGAAATGTTGAAAATCTCCAGAAAACCTATGGGGAAAGCCTAATTTTTACCGGTTCCATCCGGTTCCTGCAGATTTTCCCCTCAAGCGCCGCCTTGAAGTTCTTGTCTGAAGGCTGCTGAAGCCATTGCTTCAAAAGATACCTTTGCAATTTTTTATATTTTTTTGCAAACATCCAGGGTATACCACCACCATAGTACCATAGCTAAACCTGACCAAGTCCACCAAGTCCAACAACTCTTCCGAAGGAGCACTCGTAGTACGAGTCTGCAAGGGCCCCAAAGGCAAATTTTGATGCGACCGCCTCCAGAGACACAGTACTAAGGCCCAGCGGACCTTCAAAAAATCACAGATTTCCTTCAAAACCAGAAGATACCATGAGATACCATAAGTTTTTGCGCCTGGACTTTTCGCATTCCTGGAGGTGATAAAAACACCGGCAAGATGCCGCGAATCCCAACAGACTGGACTGCCTTCAAGCGAAACGGAAAGGGAGTGGAAAGGCAACACATGGGCGTGTAGTTGAACAGGGATGTAAAATGTCCCAATCAGTGCTGAGTTAAAATATCCTAGTTATCTCAGCTATCGCCAACAATCTCATATAAAGGTTCAATATGTGATTTCAAGAGTTGCTCTCGTATGCTTTTGGAAATTCTCGCCGCACCTGAAAAGCTTTGTCAGCTGCTTTTTGGAAACGTGTGTCTCCAGTCCTGCCAAGCTTCAACGTGTTTCAATAATCTGAAATCTTGTTTTTCATCATTTCTCATCCCGGTGACTCGGTGACTATATAAGTTTTCCACCGGTTAAACCGCTCAATCAGTGTTGAATGATGTTGAATGTGCCTGGCCTGGCTGTCAGGCTGCGAAATTCAACCTGAAGACTTCCGGCCTGGAACGATGCCCAACACCAAGGAACGTCAGGAACGACCAAGTTTTGACGCTAAACTTGTCCGAACCTCGGAAATCTTCATGCGAAATTTGTGATCCAAATTGAGTGAAACAAAACAAGACGAAGAATCTTCACATTTAATCACATTTATACATCCAGTCAAAATTGACTTTGACTATTTGACTATGCCTGCCTCGGACAGTATCACTGGCTGGGTGCTCTTCTTGCTAGTTCCGCGTGCGAGGTTCACTGTTGGCCAGGGAATCCTGAGAGATGAAGCCTATCTTCCGGCAATTTTTTCGATGCAGAATTGGCTCAAAATTGGGGCATAGAGCGAATGAAATTATCTGTTCGGAAAGTTTGGAATGAAACACTGCTTGGATTGAGATACAGCCGCTATACTCTGTACACCACACTAAATAAGATCTGGAAGCAGGTGCCTGGAGGGTGTTTGAAATGCAGGCAGCAAGCGGTTTCCCAGCTCTTGCGCACGCTCCAGTAAGATCTGATGGCACGACGTTGCAGAATGTTGCAGTTGTCAGATTTGCACAAACCAATCACACGCTGAGCAGCTTTTGAAGTTAACCACTCTGAAGGTGGACAAAACCTATGCCAAAGGCCTTTTTGTTGGACAACGTGTGGGCACCTAGCAAGCCACCAAGCCTCATTCTTGCGTCAACCACTCAAATCAAATTTGAGTGGGAACCTACTGGCAGGGTGGACTTTTTGCCCAACCAGCATGTTCAAAGCCTGATGTAATTTGTCTCTTCCCAGGTTCCTTTCAGAAATTGGATCACCGATGTAATTTGTCTCTTCCCAGGTTCCTTTCAGAAATTGGATCACTCTCTCAGGGGCAAACCCACGAATCGTTAGCTCGAACACTGACACGTCCGAATCTGCATTGTCAAAGTCCAAGTCATCCTTGACGAACTTGACTCCCTGTCAATCGATCGACAACAAAGCAATTGCCTGGTTCTTTGCATCCCATTCTATTCAGTGCAAACGCAGCAACCAGGCCTTCTCAAACTCACGATCAAGGCCCATTAGCCACAATGTTGACAAGGAGTCCTCAACGCGAAACAGAGAATCACAAGCTAGACACCTCATCCCTACTAATAAATATCCCTTTGTTAGTAGCCAAGTGCAGCACGAGAATGGTGAGACCAAGTCCGCCAAAGCTATTTCTCCCAACCCTGAGCCATTCCAGGACTTGTTGAAACAACGGCTCCAGCCACAGGGGCCAAAAATACCAAGTCGGGCGCCGGGAAATGGGCTGCAATTCGTCACTGCCCCAGGCGTGCCTTGCAGATTCGAACAGAAAACATCGGCCCTATGGGAAATCCCTGCTGGAGCTGAAAAGAATCTAAGAAATCTTTTAAAATCACCTATCAATTGACAAACATCTGGGATGTTCCACTACCAACTTGGATTGAATTGCCGGAAGGTGCTGCAAAGGCCTCTCGTAACCTCGCCAGGCATGGAGAAATGCATCCCGCACCTGTGGCTTGGACGGCACAGAATCTTTGAATAGTTTACTTTGGGCAATCTGTGGTGCATCTCGCACAAGTAGATGGAATATGAATGGATCCTAGAATTCAAGTCAACAGGTGACAAGGCTAAAGTGAATCTACATCTACGCTGGTCAGCCTCATCGGCTTTCCCTTGCCATTGGATGTCTTGTGTGGTAGCTTTTGACCTGCCGAAGATGCAAAATGTTCAGAGGATTGAAGATGAACTCATTGATGTGTGCCTTACAGCTGCCAGAAAGCTGGATGGGCTGCCATGAGCTTCACCTTTCCAGCAACCAGTGGGGTTCAAGACTGGATGAACGTCTTCCGGCAACCAGTACTGTCCAGAGCATCCAAATCATCGAAGCAAAGAGGTGAGTCTGACAGTATTCTGAGGCTAAGGACCAAGACTCTCTGGGTCAGTGAAGGACAGAGACCGCAAAGTGGAATTTCTGAGTTGGTTCCTTTGCCAACGTCGTCAAATCTGAGACACTCTTACAGCTCCATCTGTGGTTTTACAAACGTTTACAAAGATCTGCAGTTTATGATTCTTCTTCCAACATCTGCCAACACGATGAACATGGGATTGTCTAACTGGAATCATCCCCCCTTTTGGAGAAAAATACACATCTTCCAACTCGCAATTGCGAGTCAAGGCACTGCGACTGACTCGAGCTACGTGCCTGGAGCGACCGGGAGCAACACGGAGCGACGAGTCTGACGAGCTGCGGGCCTCGGCGGCCTCAACCCAAATCTCCACCGGACCAGGTCGAAGCGCCGTAAGAAACACTTGGGCCTCAACAAGAGACTGACGATCAAATTCAATCAAACAACAAAAAAACAAAACAGCAAAGAAAAAATAGAAAAATGCAGCAAAAAATATGAATTGATCCATGATCCAAAAGCGCAGCCACCAGCCATGGTCGGTCTACCTGCCCTGCCTCGCCAGTGGAGGACATGTCCAGGATTCCACTCGTTGGCCTTTGACAGCACTTCTCCACAGTCATGCCGCTTATGCTCAATGAAAATATGCCATAAGGGCCTAGGATCAAGTGAGCTTGGAATCACAAAGTGATGTCATGTGCAACACACCGTCTTCAGCATACAGAAAAAGAAAAAGATCAGATATCTTGAAACCTTCACACCAGTTTCTTCTCAAAATTCCTCCTCCAAGAACGCGGTACGGCGGTACCAGTAGTATCCCCATCCATATTAGCCAACCCAAGCCATTTGACATGGGATTTCAGCAGACCCATGACATTCCATGACTACGTTGGCACGATGGCCTCATCTCAAGAGTGTTCCTCTGCGCCGAAGTCCGCAAAATGAAGCCTGCGACAGACGTCAGCAGCACCAACCGCAGCCGCGCATCCACGTCGACTGCGCCATGGACTGGACTGAGGCCAGGACCTCCAGAGCTGTTCAATGGCGTTGGATTTCCAAATTGGTCCTGGCAATGAAATAGCATGGGCCAAGCTGTTGAGAACACACAGAACACACAGCTAAACCGGTTAAACCACCGTCAACAAATTTGGCCTTTGTCATCACCGTCACGCACACTTCCTGTCTTAGGGGCCAAGAACCTCAAGACATCAGCACTCGGCTCAACTATGTTTCTCACCCGTTTGCTGCTTCCAATGCTGGACTGACATCAAAGTTTAATCCAGCAAAACAGCAAAGCGGTGCGCAACTTCTGTGATTGCCTCTAGTGGCAGGAGAAGTAGCGGACTGATCTGCCCTTGGCCGCAGGTTGAAAGTGAAACAAATGAACGTGAAACATGCGAAACTGGGTCGAACATGGTCGAACTAATGCATTCAAGCAGCAATTCAAGCCGAATCGCAAAGCTGTGCAAAGGTCCAGATGTAAAATGAATCCTGTGCCAGGTGTGCTCGCCAGCGGGGTGAGACTGAGACACAAAACATCCAATTTTGGGCGCTGGAATCTTGACCATCAACACTCATGGGAAATGTCTCTGCGCAAGCCAAGGAGCTGGGAGGTGTGTAGCAAGACATCTGCCTGCACAGAGGCCAGGGCAGCTCCAACTGTGGAGTTTGGTTGGAGACTTCAAAGAAAGACCCAGTGAAAAAAATCACGAGTTCCCACCAGTTTTCATCTTTTGTCACTATATCATACATTTTCAGACCATCTGGAGGTTTCCAATCCATGGGGGTACCCCCAGCGATCCATTTTATCTTCGGATTTTTCATGAAATAAACCATCCAGCTATTGGGGATTTCCCATTTATGGAAACCCCATATTATCACCAAGTATTAACCTTAAGTATTAACCATTTAATTAACCATTAGTAACATAAAGTATATTAATCAACATATATCAACGATGTAGCCATGAGGGTAGCTCCATGGCTATGGAAACCCCAAGATCCGTCGCCTCAGGATCCGGACTTTCAATGCGAACTTCTGCCTCAACAACCTCTCCGACGGTCCGAGCCGCAAAATCCAAGAGTTTTCTCACCAGGATGACTGTTGGGCCATGTTGGGCCTATGAGTCATTATAACTTTTAACTAATTATAACATATTATAACTATAGTATAACATAGTACAACTATCCTATACTATTGTAGTAACATATGGTAACTCACTAGTAACTCTAGTTCATTGTGATTACAAAATTGACAAACCAACTTCGTGCTCACAGGACTTCTCCTCTGCGAGCTCATTCTCGATGTGAAACTCCAGCTGCCCCAGGCGCCAAGACAACGGCAAAAAGGCCTCCGAAATTCGTGGGTAACAAAGGTTTGGAGGTTCCAAACCGACATCTAGGTTTGATGAAAAAAATCGATGAAAATAGTCGATATCCCCAGTATTTCAGCCATTTTAATCCCCCAAGCATCAAATCCATTGGAATTGGTGGTACCCACAGATGTTCACACCTTGCGGCACCCGGTTCACAGTGCTAAGACGACGGCTCCAGATAAGTGAGCTTTGCCCGAGAGGTCAACTCCAACCTCGTTCCAGCAACTTCCACCAGGAAAATCACCATCACTAGCTGGTGAAGCGCTAAGCTGCTTGAAAATGTTTGAAATACCCTCTGGTTATGTCAACAGTTTGCTATTGAAAATGCCCATTGAAATAGTGGATTTACCCATTAATAGCATGGTGATTTTCCATAGTTATGTTAAATTACCAGAGGGTACATTGAAATACTGAGGAAGCTGCTCGTAACGCATCACAGGCTGCAGGTCTTGCCTGTAAAGTGCAACACCAAACCCGGTGTGCACTGGCAGGGCACTGCACGGCAGGGCGCAGGGAAGTTCTGCCTGGCGGCCTTTGGAATCACGAGCCACCAGGACTGTGCGAAATGGTTGGCCAGCCACGGCCTGCGAGATTCGATTGGTTGGCCCTGCGAATGGGTCGTGCAGCAGTGGAACTTCACTTGAAATCTCTGAATTGACACCCCAAATCTTTCCAGTTTGTTTTTTTGTTAGAAAAAAAAAAAACAATAAATAACAATATACACGCCTTCTCCGAGCTTCCTAAAAATAGCCAGCGAAACCTTGCAGTCATTTGGCATCAAGTTTGTACATCCTGTGCCACATGCAGAGCTTATATTTCCCTGGTCGTGGCAGCAAAAGATCTAGTCAAAAATAAAAAGTATGGAGTGCACCATGGGTTCAGCCCAAAAAGAAGTGGTATACTCCAACCCCAAAGATGCAATCTTGATCGGAAAACCGATGATAAACAAGCATCTTCAGGGTTTCCAAGCATCTTCAGACAAGTTTCTCCCACATCGGTTTGTTTGAAAATAGGGGTACCCGGTACCCCATTCCATCCATTGGCTAATCTTCATCGACTGACACACCCGCAATGCTCTCAGAGCGAGACTCCATGGGCTCACCACAACAGCCTCGAAGTGCCTCGGTTTGAGCACCCAATTTTGGGCCCTTGGGCCATGACCAAACTATAGACTGGACCAAGTTGCAGGAACAGGCAGGGCTGTCTGCAAGTCCGACTTGATAGCCTCCAAAAGTTGCACCAGGACACTCTCTACAAATCACAAAATCGCAATATTGTGTACTGGCCTCGCTGGTAATTCGTTGTGGCAATTCCTGACCCTCGAGTCTTTCGCCCGGGATCAAGAAACCTGGTTGCGGCTGCGGGCGGAAAATGTGACGTGACCTGCTGGCCTGGCGCAATCTGTTTCTGAGGCAACTGGCACAAAATCGCAGCTAAAACCGCGAGGACAAGGAGCCCAAACCTGCGACGGGATTTTGGTGCAGCTTTGGATACAGAAACCTATTGGCCACAATAAAAATGATTTCACCGAGCATTGCACGTCGGATCACCCTTCTCTGGTCTTCGGCACTTTCTAACCTTCCCAGCTGCAGGTGCTACATGGCAAAAAAATGATCCCTACAGACTAGCATTCAGTCACTGGCACGATCACCTCGCACAAAATGGATTAAGTTTTGTCTCAGGATCACTTCAAATTTAAAAACCATGAATTCGCAGATTTGATATGTTTACTGGACAGACATATCTATACACCCGGTATTGGAACGTTTTGCGTTTTTTTTTGGCAATGATTATATAATGCAATCAAACAAAACATGTGCAAAGGGATAAATTTAACACTGGTTTTTGTCTTGAAAAATGATGATACGTTTGAAATGTTTTTCCCTTGTTTGTTTGCAGACACAAGGATTTGGTTCGCTCACTCTATTCAAGATACAGTTGCTTTACTAGGTCGGTTCAACCCATTTAGTTCTTTGGCGTCAAACTGTGTCTCTAAACGCAGTCTGGGTTCAGTGCATGCTGGAATGGGCTACAACAAAACGTTAGTGTTGACGAAGCAAAGCACAATCAGGACAACCACTCCTCGACCCACATCCCTAGTTTATACTGGTATTGGATACTAGTTTAAGTTTTCAAAAAACTCATAAAGATGAGATGAAATTGAAAAATACCTTCAAAAGTAGTTCATGTGTTGGTCTCAGGACTTCAAACGAATTGTTTTGCTGGTTTCGGGAATGAATTGATCCTCGGCAAAAACACCTGTTTCCAGCCAAACGCCTACATCGGACTTTGAACATCTTCATGGCACACTAACGCAAATCTAATAAGAGTCTGAAGAGGTCTTGGATTGCAGGAAACACAACCTGACACTCTAAAAATCAAGGCCTCATCTGCCAATTCCACATGCTCGTTCCAGGCAGCTGCCTCAGAATGAAATGCACCCGCACCCGGCCAATTGCTAGCCACACATCATTGCTAGCGAGGAGCGGGATCTTGTGCTTTTGGCCCTCGCCAATGCGCAAGCCTGATTTTGAAGGTTTGAAGGGAACTCACAAAATCCAAAATATGCACCACAGATTGGGTGGCCGACCCTGGTCGCGCTGGCGGTTGCCTTGTCAGTGCAAACGGTTTTTTTTTCTCAAATGCTAGACATTAGTTGATCCAAGTTGCTGAAAACTCGCATGGGCAAAGTGCCCCATTGTCCTCCCATGCATTGGGTGTTTGACCCTTGTATTGCATTTATACATGTAAAGAAACTGCAAGTGGATTGTCCTTTGGACATGTAGAGGGCAGGACACAGCCTCAAGAACAATACGACGTTTTACAATGTTGCAAGATTCGATGTGGGGAACATACAAGATCATTCAAGGTTGATCAACCACTGGTTGCTATACATTTCATGAACGAAATCTCGTGCGGATACGTCACCCTCTCAACAAATTCACAAGAACAAATCAATTGGCAAGGTCAGGACTTTTGTCAACAAACTGTGATGATGCGCGATGTCCCTTGGCATTCAAGAATGAAATAATGAAACGATGATTTGATTTCGAACCACATTTTGCAATGACATTGGCCGCATTTGCACAATGAAATTTTGAGAACCAGGCCCTTCTCTCGCATGGGGATAAAGGCGCGAACGTGCAGTGCCGAATGTTTTTGTTTGATGTTGAGGTGATGAGTTGAGCCTCTGTATACCTTGTTGCGAAACTACGGTTTGTATGAAACACATGATTGTCTGCAATATTATTTAAATGTAATGACAGTGAGTGACACGACCAAACAATTTCCAATCCAAACATTGTTTCAAGTTAAGATGTTTGCGTCTTTGAACCACAACAAAACATTGCATTATTTGCAAGCAACAAATTCATCAAGAAACAAATGCAAACATTGTTACCGATTGATCAAAATTTAAACCAATAACATCGAACAAAATGTTTCCTTCGATGGCAACATTTGAAATGGCAATCAACCACCATGTGTCTACAGCTCCCAATACAAATCAAATCAATATTGAACCCCCAACTGAAAATATTCCATATGTCATGTCCGATTTTGCCTTGTGTATGATGCATGGTTTGGTGGATTGGATTTTGGCGGGTCCTCTGTGGGATTGGGTTCGCTGTTGGTAGACATGGTTTTTACATGGTTATTTTCTGTGCGCTCCGAAGCAAATACTTGTTGCCCATGCCTTGCAATTTTCCTTGATGTGTGGTCTTCCATGGGAAAATGTAACCACCTCGGAATATTGTGGCACACAACCCATCTACAACCTACACCCGTCGAACATGATGCATATTTTCAACAAACATACAGTCCGACCGCGCTGATTTGAAACGGGGCACGCATTTAGAGATGCGCGTTTTTCGACGATCATGCGATTTCGAGCTGTCGGTCACGGTGGTATTCGGAAACTGGCGAGTGGTATTCGGAAACTGGAGGTGGTATTCGGAAACTGGTATTCGGAAACTGGAAGTGGTATTCGGAAACTGGCGAGTGGTATTCGGAAACTGGACAGTGGTATTCGGAAACTGGACAGTGGTATTCGGAAACTGGACAGTGGTATTCGGAAACTGGGAAGTGGTATTCGGAAACTGGTATTCGGAAACTGGAAGTGG
>Ga0126342_10013417_pt1 | contig 14520 bp, 14 predicted proteins | sample Cyp1metagenome_FD_92528 | JGI IMG/M metagenome (GOLD analysis project Ga0126342, IMG submission 92528) | Coral microbial communities from Lord Howe Island, Old Settlement Bay, Australia - Cyphastrea 1 metagenome | ecosystem: Host-associated > Invertebrates > Cnidaria > Coral ... | reverse complement strand
TCTCACGATGTGCTGTTCCCAGTTGTTTGTTTGCTTTTTTTTGAGGGTTGCTTTGTTTTTGCTGGGCTTTTGATTGTGTTGTTTTTGGCATCCATCTGTTTCTGAGGTCCTTGAGCCACCGCCGCACCGTAAGGGTTTGTTGCAACAGGCGGCAGCGTATTTTGGAAATGTTTGTTTGTTTGTTTGTTTGTTCGTTCGTTCGTTCGTTTGTTTGTGTGTGTGCGCGTGTGTATGCATGTGTTTGTGTGTGCTCAGCATTTTTGAAGGCGCTGTCATTGCCGCGATGAAGCGGCGATTTCTTTGGCAGGCTTCTGCTGAGAATGTGCATTGATATATTACAGATGTGGTTGCTTGTATCTAGCATTCACTTTCTAGTTAATCATGTCGTGATCCTTCTAGCAATCAATCAATCAAACAATCAAACTAACTATTTATCTATTTATCTTTCGACCTGTCTATCTATCTCTCTATCAATGCATTTATCTATCTATCAATGTATTTATCTATCTATCTATCTATCTAAATCTATCTATCTATGAATCCATCTATCTATCTATCTATCCATCTATCTATCAATCAATCAATCAATCTATCTACCTACCTATCTATCTATCTATCTATCTGTCTATCCATCTATGTATCTATCAATCAATCAATCAACCAATCAATCAATCAATCAATCAGTCTATTCAGATCTATTACTCATGTATTTACTTGTGTTGATTTGTCTGTATGTCTACAAATATATATACATATAAATTTATATTTATATTTGTATATGTCCAGTAAAGAAGTTTCTACGCTTTTGGGAGGCAGCTTTCAAAAGAAAAGCTGTAAGGCCTGAAGTATGTCTGCAACTTAGGCTGTTTGTTGTTGTTTTGTGTTTTAGGATGCTGTATTTGTGCAGGTGCAGTTTTGCTTTATATATTGAAGTTTCTTGTCAGCAACCATATGTGTTTTTTTTCCATTGCCAGGAGACAGCCTATGTCAAGTCGCCTTTGTCGCGGAGCGGGGTTCTCAGTTTTATCTGTTTTGATGCTTTGGTGTACATATGAAACGTTTTGTTTTTTTTTTTGTGTCGTTGTTTCACTGTTTGGCGGTTTTAGCTTTGGCCATGGTTTTTCTTTCTAGCGTCCCCGCCAGGTGCAGTTTCACTGGTTATGATGGACCGTGGTGCCATAAGAAGAAATGGTACTCGGTGGCAGCTGACGCTCCAGTTGCTGCGCATCTGACATGGGGTGCTCGCGTCAAATGGTTCTTGCTGCTTTGGAAATCACACCTCAAAGGGAACAAAGTCACCATACCACAAAAGGTGGCACGCCCATGTTCGGCCTCGGTGGCCAAGTGGTTGGTATGCTACCGATTGCGTTGGACAAAGCCACAGGTCGACGAGGTGGACGCAATAGTGTTCGCCCAATTGCGGCGCCAAGTGGTCACTGCCAAAGATGTGGCCCTTCTGACTGCCGCAAAGACGGTCTGAGCCCGAACAAAGAGCGGGTCGCGAGGTCGTTCGGCAGCCTCGTGGCCCCCCAAATAACGTGAAATAACGTGTAATATTTTTCAGAGGGCTTGAAACCACCCACCAGTATAAGCTGATTGTTTTCGAGGTTGATGCCAATTTCAATCAATGAGCCGAACGCATCTTCGGCCTTGGCTACCGCGCAGGTGTACCAACTCTTGCGCAACCGCTGGGTTGCAGTGGTGCCACTGCCTCCAGTTGCGGAGTCGGATCCTGAAGCTGCCGATGGGATCGAAGCTCCGACAGCGTTCTGTGGAATCCAAACCAGGTTGAAACTCTGGCAGGACCTGATCGGGAGATACTTGGAGGATCCCAGCAACTGAGTAACTGGGATACAGTAACCACCATTTATACATGGTATAACATGGTATAGCCCAGTGATTGGGGACCATTTACTAAGTGGAAGGATCCTCCAAGTACTTCAAGTTGCTTACGTCGAAATCCACGAGTGGTAGAGACATATAGTCAAGGATTCGCTTCATGAAACGCTTGTGGCTTCTCTAGGCTGTTTTTTGGGCCCAAACGCAGTTCGGATGGCTTAGATGAAAGTGTGATGCAACATGATTGAATCATATATTTCCATCTACTCTCTGGTAAAGGTTGACATAGCTATGGAAGCCATGGTCCATAGACCTACGAAAAATGGTGATTTTCTATAGCTATGTAACAAATCACCAGAGGGTAAGTTTCCTGATTCTTGAAGGGATTCTACCACTTTTAAACGGTCGATTTGTTTTTAGCGAACCAGACTGTTTGAGCATACTGAAAAGCGTCGGCTCCTTCCCGATGTCCGAAGGAGCTTGGGAACCTGTTGCTGGACCTTCCACTGCTCCCACTGCTTCTGTACCTTTGCAGTGCCCAAGTCCCTGTTTGTTTCTTAAACAATATATCTCAACACATTTTTTGTCTCAATTCTGGCACGAGCACGTGCATTTTACAGCAATCCAAACGCATGATGTAAGGATGTTAAACTCTTTTCCTCAATTTGACTCAACGAACCTGTTTTTGTTCTGTTTTTTTTGCTGGTCAAACTTTCAACATCGCCAGTGTTTGCGACGTTTTCTGTTACATATTGAACCAACACATCCAAATCTTTAAGGATTGTGATCTTCAGCTTCTGGCGGGCAGATCTGGTTTTGCAGCAATGCTGGAGCGCTGAAGACAACTGCCAACGACCCTCGGCATTTTGTGGCGTGTAGCACGCCACGCACTGCGTTCCTGTCGGACACCGGAAAGTGTCCGTTGATCAACCTCTGTGTTTACACCTTTCATGCATTTTCAGGGCTGCTTTTTTCGCATGGTTGGCGTATTGTTTTTCTTGCTGGTAGTACTAATACTGCGGCAGCCAGACCTCCAGTCATCCTCAATTTGTGATTGGGCAAAGCGAGTCAATCGAGTCACTGGGCACCTCCATTGCGCAACCTTTCCACCTTTCCATTGCTGGGATCCATGCGAGAAGCAACCAGTGTATATATATATATATATGTATATATATAATTATATTTATTATACATATATATATATACATATGATATATATATATATATGTATATATATATATAATACATGTATACATAATATAAGTTTCGCAGTGGATTGAGGACGGAAAGCGGTGATCCTGCAATTCCTGGAATTGCTGCGAGACGTGCTGGGATTCTTGGCACTGCTGGTGGTGTGTATCACATTGCTACGAATGCCGAAGGTGCCTGGGAGAAAAGTCCGTGTCTAGATGTGTCTAGGTTCTTTTTGGGAGTCCTCTAGGAGGCCGGAGTTTTAGTAGTGCACCGGACGTTTTCTTGGATTTTTTGTATAGGCACAGCTTTAAGAAGATATGGAAAGCAGGCTGGCTTTCATGGGGACCCGAACTCACCCGAAAGAGACAGATGACCTTAACTTGTGGCTCTTTGAATTTTGAAGCACGCAAGGTACAACGAAATGGCAAGGTCTGTGACAACCGGTTTCATGATAATCAGCAAACCATACCAGCTTGTCATAGCTTGTCTAGATCAGCCGTCAGGTAAGCTCGGGAATGATGTCAGTCCATCGAAGTCAAAATGTCTCCCAATAATCCATGGTCTCAGTATGTCTCTGTTCACCTGACTCAACGATGGTCAGGTGCTTCTGGACATCTATTCTCAACGTGCTCGTGCCTTGGATCCAAGACCCGCACTGCTATATTTCAGGCGTCCAGACATGGGGACGATCATTGCGAAGAAAACGGTCCTTTTTTTAGGCTCTTGAAGTGACCCGCGAATTGCCGACCGGGGTGATTTGCACCAGTTACGTCCAGTTACTATGCAGGTGACCAAAATGGGCCAAGTTGATTCAACGATGGCAGGGTCAGTCGTCATAGGTCCAGCATCGAGGGCGAACACGACTGGCATGGAGCATGGCAAGCAGTAAATATTACACACATCATTTGAGAACGATCCATGGGATCATGATGGTTCCATCATGATCCCACATAAAAATACATAAAACAGCACCATAAAACAGTACTTTTCTTCATTTTTCTTGGGGACACCACAGACTGAGATCATTACATATATTACATCCGCGTCTCAGGTCGAACAACTGGAGATCCGCGCTTCACCCTGCAAGGAGTGTCACTGCGCTCGGGCGGGGATGGCGACCAGCGCCTCGCGGTGCAGGCTGAAGGACTACAGCTTGAAGCGAGAGACCTCAAGGACGCCAGCTCGTTGATTTGGACCGTCATGTTTGAGGCATAGCCCATAATCTGATACTTAAATGGTACCCCCCCAATTAAACAGCCGTAAACGGGGTTTATTAATCCAGGGTTGACATTAGCCACATTCCCTATCACTACCTTGTTTTCCCCCGAAACGTCCCCGAAAAAGATCGCTATGGCCATGCTGTGCTGAAGGGGCTGGGCCATTTCCTGTTGACTTTTCCAATCGAGCTGTTTATTGTAGAGCTCCGCACACCGGCGATGCCACAAGATGTTGTTGTTGTTGTTGTCGTCGTCGTCGTCGTCGTCGTCGTCGTCGTCGTCGTCATCGTTGTCGAAGAGTGTAGCATCAAGTACGTGCGAAAGTGGAAAACAAGATGTAAGGGCGTAGCGTCAGGTATGTGAGAAAGTAGAAGAGAAGATGTTGGAGCGTATCATTAACCGGGACCGGCAGATACCAAAAAGTATTCCCAGTGTACTATAAATCCATGATACGTGATAATTTGTTTCTCTATGCCCCATGGACCGATACGGTGGTTTATTGCTCTGTGTGTGATTAAGCCATGAGAGCCGCGCAAACATGTCCACCATGGAATCTGTTTGGGATGCTGACAATCTTGGGAGGACATAAAGTTTGTATTAAGCGGTGCAGCTTATTTCCATTTTTCCAATGTCATTCCGCTTTGTGTATTCCAGAGTCTGATAAAACCTCATGAGGAAGCAAGACGTCATGAGAAAGCAGGTGTTGTATACTCAGCAACTTGTTCAAAAACAATTGACGACGTGACGACGTCAATTCAGGTGGGCCAGACAAGGGCACATTGAATCATGGTTGATAGATGTTGATAGTGCCAACGTGTCCAAGCCAATCCTGAAAGAAACGTGAAACGACTTTTGAAGCGACATGGGAATCAATGGGAATGCGAAACATGGACCTTGGCAAGATTTGCAGGACAGTTGCCATCACCAGACTAGTCACATGGGTGGCAACCCCACATAGCATTTTCCGAGACAAAAGACCTAGGAACAAAAAACGCCTGTGATTGACACATTGCTGGGGCTCTTGGAGAAACCTGGAGAAAACCTGGAGAAAACCTGGGTACCCTCTGGTAAACGTTTACAAAAAACTATGGAAAGATCCACCATTTTCTAGCTGGGTAAATCCACTATAAATCACCATTTTCAATAGCAAACTGTTAGTTTACCAGAGGGTATTTCCCCTTGAAAGGACATCGGAACCATTCGCATTAACGTCGTCTCAAAGAGCTTCTGGGAAGAGATCTCGCGCGTGTTTGGCGCATCGGTGGCGAGTTTGGGGAAAGCCCTGCTTCCATTCACCTTGAAGGACAGTGTCGACAGGGCCTTGAAGTGATTTCCAGCCTATCCGGATGGCCTAAGTAAGAAGAGGTGCTGGATGATGCTGGATGATGCTGGATGATGTTGCAGGATTTGACATTTTGAACATGGTTTGGTCATGTTTGGTCCCAATGTCGAGCCTCTTCTCCGCTTTTTTTTTTCCTCCAGGATGGAAAACATGTGAAATACAGCGACTTTTACCCCCAGCAGGCGGGATCACGCTCAAATTTCTTCGAAAATGGGTGGGAATCCATCCCTTCGCCAGGCCAGCATCGAATTGCGTCTGGGCGGCCGAGAGTTGAAATCGAAGCTGCTTCAGCTGGAAGGCCCAGAACATGTCAACTGGGATCCACGGGTCAGATCTCGAAAAAATGGGGGCGTTTCAAAATGGGGGATCCTCAATAGCTGGTAGCTTATTTCATGGAAAATCCTCTTAAAATGGATGATTTAGGGGTACCACCATGTCCGGAAACATCCATACATACGTATGTATGTTACATATATATCTGAGTAAATTTTAACGACCTCACTGTTCCCTCGAACCCTGGAATCATGGTCAATAAGGGAAATCATTCAGGTTAGTGAAATATCATAATTTACCCGTATATATATATATATATCCCATGCAAAACTGGGAATCAACAGCCCAATGCTCTGTTCATCTTCAATTTGATTGATCATATTTGAAGGTTTCCTACAATGGGGGTGGATGGTTTATTTCATGGAAAATCCTAATCTATGGATGATGACTGGGGATACCCCTATGACTTGTTGGAAACCTCCCTATAAGTTGGTTCGTCCCTAAGGGGATTCTGGTTTGTAATGATCTATGGGGAGCCATTTGTTTAGGGATTCCGAGATTTTTGTTTCGAACTTTCCCCTTCCCCACAGTACTGCTTTTCTTCTTCTCTGCATCTTTTCGTTTTTCTTTTTTTTTTGCTTTTTCTGCTTTTCTGCATCTGTGTTTTGGCTTTTGTTTTCTGTTCTTCGGCTTTCTGCTTCTCTCTTTTTGCTTTTCTGCTTCTCTGCTTTTCTGTTGTTTTTGCTTTTTGGCCACGCTGCTCGTTTGGTTTTTCTGCTTTCTCTGCTCTTTTTCTTTTCCGCTTGCTTCCCTGTTCTTTTGCTTTCTTACAGGTACAGCTACAACTACAACTACAACTACAACAAGAACAACAGGAACAGCAAGAAGAAGAATAACAAGAACAACAGGAACAACAAAAACAACAAGGGCAACAAAATTCACAATAACAACGGCAACTGCAAAGAGGACCAAAACTAGAACGAAGTTGTCTCTGCATTCCTTGGGCGAATGCGCTGCGCCGTCCCCCTATGCCCCCATCCAGCTATTCTTATTTTGTTGCTTCGTGTGCTCATTTTTTTTGTTTCTTTGCTTTGGTGTAAACACTATACGGCCCAAAAAGGTTGAGTAAAGTGTTACTGAACCGGTTAACAAATTAAGGTTTCGCAGTGCCTTAAATATCCCTTAAATAGAAGGTTGAAATTCCACGATGTCTTTTGCTAAATTGGAAGGTTGAAGTTTCACAAGATTGCAAATACCGTGCAAGATGGAAGGTCGACGTTCCACAATCCTGCATATACTATGTAAAATGGAACGTTGAAGTTCCACAATGCAGCAAGTATCATGTCCAAAATGCTGCAAGTACCACGCGGCATGAAAGGTTCTACCTCCAAGTCTTGCAAATGCCACGCCAAATGAGAGGTTTAGCTCCGCAATCAAGGTTGGCATTCCATATGGCAAATGCGTTTGTTTTTTGGCCTTGGTGCTTTCGACAGCTTTGTGTCTTCTTGGTTTTCCAAAGCCATTCTGGCTTCTTGGCTTGTTTGTTGGCGTTGGCCACAACCACAGCCACAACGGCAACGCAACACAGCACACATCGGAAGACAGACGACAACATCAACAGTTGTAGGCGTACTCCTCTGGCTGTACCACCACCACCGCCACCAGCAGCAGCAGCAGCAGCAGCAGCAGCAGCAGCTGCGACAGGAACTACAACAACAAACAAACAACTAACAACAACTAACAACAACTGAGAACCAACTAAAAACAACCAAAAACCAACAACCAACAACAGCTCCAAAATGTTGCAAGTGACATGCGAAGTGGAGGGTTCCAGCTCCAAAACGCTGCAAATAACGTGCGAAATGCAAGTTCCAGCTCCAAAATGCTTCAAATGAAATGCGAAATGGAAGGTTCCAGCTCCAACATGCTACAACCATGGGATATTATAGCAAAGATTTCAATTTCCATACGAACACACCATTCATGAAATACCTAAAAAATGAAAACATAGATAGATAGATAAATAGATAGATAGACAGACAAACATAAAAGTCACTACGAGTCCCTAACTGTCCCTAAATTTCCTAAAATTCCCTACTAGTACAATTCTTGAAATTTTAAAATTCCCTAAAAGTCCAAAAACTCTCAAGAAGTCGCTAAAAGTCCCTAAAAGTCACTAAACTCCCTAAATTTTAAATTCCCTAAAAGTCTTTAAAACTCCCAAAAAGTCGCTAAAACTCCTATAAAGTTTCTAAAACTCCTTAAAAGTCACTAAAAGTCCCTAACAGTCCCTAACATTCCCTAAATTTCCTAAAATTCCCTAAAATTCCCTAAATTTTAAAATTCACTAGAAGTCCTTAAAACTCTCAAAAAGTCCTTAAAACTAAAGTTCCCTAAATTTTAAAAGTCCCTAAACGTCTTTAAAACTCCCAACCGTTCGCTAAAACTCCTTAAAAGTCCCTAAATTTCCTAAAATTCCTTAAAATCCGCCAGGATCTCTGACCTTTTGCGTTCAGCTGGAGCATCGATCGCCACGTGGAAGCGAGGAGGTTTTGGCGCGGCTACCTATCCCTGCCAGGCTGCTGCAGCAAGCGGTGAACCAACCTGGAGAGACGGTGCAAGTGCCACAGGTGCAGTGGAAAAAAAACCGGCAGTTTTTGCAGATTTTGAATGGGCAGTTTATATCAGTTTTATGGGGTTTTAATATGTTTTAGTGGCAGTTTATTAATGCACTTTCAACGGGTTTCATATGTTTGATGGCACTTTCTCGCCAAAAACTTAGAGTGTTTGACCTGTCAAGTGTGGATGACGGTGTTAAACATCGTCCGTGCAAAACATGGGCGCGGAAAAAACTGTGCCGCAGGAGTTGCTGACGGTTTCTCCAGAAAGTGTCTGTGGAGATTTGCTGAGTGGCGCAGGGATTCGCAACGCTATGTGGCTAAGTGCCTTCAGCCACTCCGGCCAACGGTTTCCCATCTCAGCTGTTGGTTCATATCTTTTTTCATAGTTAGGCTACCATAATCCCTAATAAGCCAGGTACTACCGTAGTAGTATGATTCCCTATAACCATTCAATACTGGTATTGTTAAATTTGTTAATGGCTCGACTTGTTGAAGGAAGTCCTCGATAATCAGTTGGAGCTAATATGAACTAATCATTTGACATATTTAACGGGGCACGCTGCAAAATTGAGGAGTGTGGAAGATGGTTGGTTTCGAAGAACAGCGGCATGACTGCAAACCATACACCATGCAACTTGAACATGGCACATATGGAGCTTTCCTAAAATAAGGTACCCCAAATTATCCAACTCATTAGACAATATTGGAGGCACATTTTTTGGACAAAAACAAAAAAGTGACTTGGGGATCCACCATTTTCGGAACCCCTCATATACAAGGTTGTGCCCCCCCCCAGTTATAAGTTGGTTTATAAACCATAGTAAATTTTGATATATCTACGATAAACCATAGTTATTGGAGTTATAAACCAACTTAGCTAACTATGGGGAACCACCTTGTAGCATTATTTTCAAGATGTTCAGGCCACACAGTGGTCACGGCAAGTTCCGAAGAGGTTTCTTGACAACAGCTTGCAAACAGAAGTTCTAAGCCAACTATGGTGGATCCCGTTGCATATATATATAATAATATAGCCACAGTTCTAAGCCAACTACCCCCATGGCTTTCTTTTGTGGCTTGCGAGCTTGTTTTGGTGGATCCCATTGATCCATCCAAAAGCTCATCCATGGTCAGCTCAGGCGAGTTTTGGCAGTTGCTCCTGGACGTGGCGCATTTGCTCCTCTTCCTATGTCTAGCACTGGCCCCATGGCGCTTACTACAGTGCGTCTACTTTGCGTGCCGCCCTTCGCAGGTGCCATGACATGGGGTTCCCTGTAGATCAAGGGGTACCCCATGACATTATCATCCAGCTATTAGATGGGGGTTCTCCATTTATGGAAGCCTCCATTTGATGAAGTTTAGCTTTGAAAAATGCTTCAACCTAGTCTCCTGCAACACTTCGTAGACGTAGACCTGTCTTCCAAGGTGTGGCGTGGCACCTTAGCACGTCAGCTGTCAAGCTTGCTGCTTGTGAAAGAGGCTGAGTTGATCCGAGGGGCTGGGAAAGTCGGAAGACATGTTTCTTGGGAACTTTGCAATCTCGATGATGGAAAACATGCCGTGCAGAATTCCGGACTTTCTGTCTTGCGTGTATTGTATGATATTGTATGATATTGTATGTATTGTGGCCTCCCACCCTGCGATTTCTTTCGCGCAGAAGCAGATACAATTTTCGAGACTTGCAAATTATGCGTTCCTATTTAAGGCTGGTGACTTGCAGTGTAAACTTGCTGCTGCTGCTGCTGATGATGATGATGATGATGATGATGACTGGAGTCCAGAACATTTGACTTGAATCGAAGACGAAGGCATAAAAAATGAATTGTATATGATTGATGATGAATTCTACACTAAATTGAATTTAGATACAGATCTAGACATCGTTTTTTCCATGTCGTGGGTGGTGCCCCTTTCGCCAGGCCATGTTAAAAATCTACCGTCGAGAACTGGAACCGTTGCTGAATGCTGCCGCTAAGGATCCACCTTTCAGGATCTGGAACCGAAATCAGCTGGGGGAATTTCGCTGCGATTAGGCGGTATTTTTCATGTATATGTTTATACATAATATGTACTGTATATATATATATATATATGTATATATATATTATTATGTATATATATATTATGTATATATGAATACATATATATATATATATATACATGTATACATGTATACATGTATGTATGTACATACATATACATATATATATATATACTTATATATATTATAATATGTACATATTCAAACATTTTTGGAACATGTTCCGGCAAGACGTGTAAAAGGATTGGTCTACATGGTAAATGCCTTTCTTGGGAGGGTGAAGACGGGGGTAAGGGTTCGACCTATCTCCATTTCCAGCCAACCAATTGTGGTACGTGGACATTTGGCTTGATATGCATACACTTTCTCTCAACCGAAAATGAGGTCACCAACTAATGGAGGATGTGTATATATATATATACACAAACATATATACACACATAAATACATGAATAATTCTAGGTGTGCACTAGTGTACTATCTCCTTTTTTTCCAGGCCAAGAAGGCAAGCTCTTAAAGTCCAAAAAATGAAGGCCTCGTTTCATCCACGTCATCAGCAGGACTTCGGAAAAGCTTCGAGAGGTGGCCGCCAAGCTGCTTGGCCGGCTGCCCATGCCGGGCAAAAACGGTGAGATGGGACTGCTGTCAGAGCTACAAGCCTCAAACGATGAAGTGGCTATGGCTTTTGTGGAGAAAGTGAGACCTGGCTGATGCGGAAATTTTTGGATCATATATACATAATAATATATATATATATGATATATATATATATATATATATATCATATATTACTGATATATATATATGATATATTACTGATATATATATATATGTATATATATATATATGATATATTACTGATATATATATATATATGATTCCCTTTTTTCCCATGTTTTTTTTTGGGGATCCGGCATGTCCAAGAAGTGGACTCATTTCTCAGCGATCCAGAGTGACCCAAAGACGTTTTTTGCCTTTCCGAAAGCGACGTCAATCAGATCCGTCCATCGGAATCATGGCCTTTTCCTGGCCCGCTTGGCCAGGAAAAATTACTCCTTCTTGCAGAACGCTGTGTCCAGTTACTGGCCTGGCTTGACACTGGGTGCAAACCTACTATTGCTCAAGAAGTCCTTCAACCCACAGGAGCATGCCCCTTGTCAAAAAAAAACACGACCTTTGGCAGCTGTTGCAGAAACTGGCCCAAAACGATGAATCAGATTTGGAGTTCCAAATTTGAGAGGGAGACCGCATGAAGAAGGATTTGTGCGTATTAATGGGGGGATAGCTCAAGAATGCTCAAAGTTGCCATTTGGGGCAAAAAAAGCTGGGAACATCGGAACATCATTTTTTTTACCAACACAAATATGTGGGGCCTCCGATCCTTTCGCCCCGAGCTTGAAATGATTCGTTTGGCACCGGAGAAAACCATGAAGAGCCATCATTACCTGAAAAGGGGTTTACAACATTTTACAAATGGGTGTTTCCATATATGGGGTTACCCCAAAAATGATAGTTTTTTTTTAATGGAAAATCCCCATCTTAAATGGATGATTTGGGGGTACCACCATTTATGGAAACCCCATTTATGGTATTTCCATGTCTTTACGGAGTCGAAATCCTGAGTATCTTACCCTTTAGTCTCCATGACGAGCGTTTGCTTTGGGTTTGTGCCACACCAAGACTTTCTATAAAATATGTGTCCAAGAATGTAAAGTATAAATGTTTGCACAGATATGCAATTATCCAAACATCCATGTTTATAGTGCTTATCTTCCGCCATTTTTTTTGCAATGTCCCCTGTTGCAACTTAAGCACGTGTGAAGTACGTAGATGAGCTACGACCAGGTGGAATTTTTCACGATGCAACGGACTGGCCAGACAGGATGGGATTGGAATCAGACTAATGCAGAACCGTTTATTTTATCAATACAACTGATATCAACTGATTCCATTTTTTTCCAGATTCACATATTTTTAGATACAACTATAGGAAATACCAGAGCATCCAGTAACAGACCAACCATGGCAGCTAAGCATCGAGTCTGACTTTTTTGCGAATCTGAGGCGCTGTCTTTGGAAAAGATCGCCAGTGCTCAAAGCCGCGCTGACGACTTGTTATTGACCTTGGCAGCAGAAGTGCAGGCGCGGTTCTGCAGAAAATGACGCTGTGTCACATCGGACATCACCTGGTGCCGGGAAAAAAAACCCAAGCAGCGCTTAGAACCACCTAAACCATAGTACTTATCTGTGGGGGTGTTTAATATCATTAGCATTTGAAACTGGTCAAGATGCGTTTCCATCTGGACTTTGAAAAGAGCTCGTTGATGCCTTTTCAAAACTTTCAACACTTTAATTGTGAGTCCAAAAGGCACACACAGAGCAGACAATCAATATACAGTTAATAGTTAATATACATCAATTAAAACATAACAGCACAGCAACTTTCAAACAAATAAACAATAGTAGAAAAGACACATCAGAAAAAAAGCTAACAAAAACAATTGGGTTGGGGAAACAGGTGGCGGGGAGGAAGGCGGAGGCTCAAAAAACACAAAACGTGCCCCCCCCCACCAATACAACAAACATATTAAGCAAACAAAAGAAGAACATAATCAGAACACTAGAAGACAGGTAAACAAAAGCAAACTAACAAATCACAAGAAACAATCACAGATCAGAAACATGATTGGTTTGTTTGTATTTTGAGCAGTTCTTTTTTGCAGCCAACTGAGATCCCAGGCTGCCAGCGTTGAATTCCACAGCCCCAACGATGCCGGTCTTCTGAGCAGTGCATGTCGAAAGCCGTTGTCCGAACATAGGCAGCCGAGTGAAGCTTTTGCACAGAGTCTGGGATGGTGTTTCAACAAGAATCTAGTTGAAACATCAGTTTCCCATCAGAAAAGATCAGTGGAAATGACTAGACCACTGTTTCCACTGGAAACTCTCGACACGATGGGTGCGGGAATCTATTTTTTAGGGCTACCTCCTTGGGTTCCCTATGAAGTGAGCGATTTCTTCGGAACCCATTGTTTTGGGCGTTTTTCACATGAGAGGCGATTGGTGCAGATCTTTGCTTGTGAAGTTTTGAAGGAGACCTGTGGATCCTGTTGGGTTCTCACTGCTGATCCCGGGTAATTCTTGTTGGTCACAAACGTACCGGTCCTTATGAAAACCGATCTCCGGTATCTACGTTTTGTACCGCAACCTTTACAAGTCGTCTGTGTACCTCCAAAACTTCATGAAACTTCATGAATTATGATTACTGGTTGGTGGTTTGGAACATGAATTTTATGACTTTCCAGAAACAGTTGGGAATGTCATCATCCCAACTGACTTTCACTCCATCATTTTTCAGAGGGGTAGGGCTCAACCACCAACCAGACTATCATTTCCCGAAGTTGTGGTCTCTTTGGGTATCCTGGTATCATTGTTGAACCCATCGAAGACAAGTGCAGGACTATGGAACTTTGCTGCTGGGCTTCCTGCTGCTGATCTCCGTCTACCGCTTGCCCGCCGTTGTTGAAGGTCTACGCCAGGAACGACAAGCAGATTTCGTGCAGCGGATGAGGATCGTGCTGGGCTGTCAGGCCACTGCCAACTGAGCAAGAAAATAACTTATGGGTAAAATAGCATAACTATGGAAAGATCCACCATTTTTTATGGCTCATAAATCAACTATTTCGACTGGGCCATTTTCAATAGCTATGTTAGTTTACCAGAGGGTAAGGTTGATGGGTTATAGATGGTTATAGGTAATTATACTGGCTTATTGGGGGTTATTCAAAGTTTTTTTTTAAAGCCATAGTAGGGAAAACATGGGAAAGCTATCAAGCAAGTAGTATTTTTTTATGGCTCAACTAGCTTGACATAGGGCGGGGGTTCGCTTCGGGCGTAAATTTTGGCTCGCTTCGGGCGTAAATTTGGTCTCGCTCCAGGCGTAAATTTGGTCTCGCTTCGGGCTTAAAGTTGTTCCATAGGCACTGTGGCAGGCGC
>Ga0126342_10013416_pt1 | contig 14521 bp, 10 predicted proteins | sample Cyp1metagenome_FD_92528 | JGI IMG/M metagenome (GOLD analysis project Ga0126342, IMG submission 92528) | Coral microbial communities from Lord Howe Island, Old Settlement Bay, Australia - Cyphastrea 1 metagenome | ecosystem: Host-associated > Invertebrates > Cnidaria > Coral ... | reverse complement strand
TTAAAAAATAGCTGAACGTCGGAATTGCTAACATGATTTTTCCCAATGACATTTTGTAGTTGGGTCTTTGCCATCCAAAGTTCCGACCAACATAAATTCGGAGAACATTTTGTAGTTGTCAATCATTGAATTTAGTTGGATCAAGTGTTGACCCCGTGCAGTTTGTTAGATGGCATTCATGTAGCTTCATAATTTTATGTTGGATGCTTCAACTAACTCAACATATACAACTACAAAATGAAAATGATGATTTGAAAGGAATCAACTACAAAATAATTCCAAATACAAAATGGGGGGCACAACCCCTCCTGTTTGTACAAAAAAAACCTGGCTGCCAATCTGTACTGTAGCCCAAGTCCTCCCCATTTCGTAGCTGAAATTTGAAGGTGGATCCCAATATATTTTAATATTTTATATAATTAATAATTGTTTTATCCTCCCATAATGTTTAAAATAATAAAATAAAAATATAAATATAATATAAAAATATATAAAGAAATTAAGTTAAATATTATATATATATATGAATATAGTTTAATTATTTTTATGTCATATATTTAGTTATTAATATATAATATAATTAATTATTAATCAAATTTATATTTTGTGGGGCTAGTCCATATCGTCGAGCGATTTGGAGCCTGATAGTAATCGTAATTCAAATATATTCGGGTTGATTCGGATTATATCATTATTTCAGAAATAATAGGTGTATCTCCAATAAATAGAAATTAATATTTTCCCCCGCATTCAAATGATGTTTTATAAGAATATTTTTGCAATTCTTGAGATTTCTTGAGGTGTTTCTTGGAAGGTACAAGATACGAATATAATTTATATTCAAATCCCATTCAATGAGATGCAATTGAAGGTGGCTATAACTGGCACATTCTTCGGAACAAAGTTCCTCGCCCCCTTTGCAGCTGGGGTTGAAACCAGAAACCCGTCAAACAAACACAAGAATTTCCCAGAATTGTAACATAAACGAATTGGTTGCAGGGAAAATGTTCAAGAACTTCTTGTCTATGGAAATGTTGTCCTGCAAACTTTCTCTCAGACCCATCTATCATCGGTTATAATCTATCGACACCATCAACTCCGGTAATTGGTACATTCAAAAAACGATAGGAATCTCAATGACTACCAGAAAGCTCGCTTGCTGAGCCTGCCAGACCCAGCTCGCCCAAGAGAAGTGATGCAGGGCCTGGCCTTGGCATTTTTAGCGAACTAGAAAAAAATCATGGGCTTTTAGACATTCATGGTGTTTTTTTTTTTTCGATCTTATTGGACATCTATCCCCAATAGAGGTTCCAACTGGGTCTTTTTTTGTTTTTTGTTGTTTGTTTACTGGTGTTTTTGAGAAGTTTGATCATCAGGTTTACTGTCATGGGGCTGGAATGTCTCAATTCGTAGCTCCTTGGCTCCTCATGTAAAACAGGGAAAATGTATGGATAGCAATAGCTGTAATACTTACTGGATAGTTTGACCCCGAACCACCATATCATACTGGTGATTCAAAACCATGAAATATGTGCTTCGTTTCGCTCCTGTAAATTCACGGAAAAGTATGGAGGTGTCCATGGGTTTTTGCAGGAAAAAGATCTACAAATGCTGACATTTCCATATCTATGTTGATTTACTAGAGGTCTCAAAAACTACAATTGTAACCCCATCATAGTGGCTGGTTTATAGAGGTTCCGGGTTCCCATAATGGACTATGTGTTTTCGCCTATACAACTGAATAGCATTACCACCACAACAGTCTACGGCTTGGTGTTTTGAGCAGTGCTCATGTAGGTTTAAAGCGAAAACATTGATGACCGTTTCATGGAATGCAACTGGGAGATTTCACTGACAAAAACATACTGTGCAAGTTTCAACGCCTGCAAACATTAGACTAGTGATACAACCAACAAACAAATCCTTGTGCCATGTGCTTCTAATGATTGGTTGTGCGGACTGGTGAAATCCCTCGAATTTCAGTGCCAAACAGTTTACATTGCAGGCTTGGGCAGCCAACATGTTGTAGATTTGGCACCCCAAAGGGTCATCATTCGCCTGTAGAAGTTGACCTTGCAATCTAACCTGGCAATGGGAATACCTCAGATAGTTTTCTACCCATGGTTCGCATTTTCCATTTTCCATTGCTATTTTCATCAGATCAGGCGAGGATTCCCTTTGAAAATCCCCAGAGGCGGGAACAGAAAGTGATGAATTGCCTGAAGAAACTCAACAAATCGTTGGTAAAATGGCACGACAAGTTATGTTTGAAACTCAAAAAATCGTTGAGTCCTAAGAAAAACAGCAGTTTAACTAACAAAATGACCAGCACTCGCCGAAAGCCAGTGAGGCGTTCCACCTTGGCTCATGTCTCCACTATCAAAGGTCTTAAGATATGGGTTTGAGAATAGGCACCAACAAAAATTGAAGATTGGAAACTCCATTCATGTAGACAAACTCATATTGGCTTTGTCTAAAAATAGTGTACCCCTAAATGCACTGAATTATCGTCACAATATTTCCGTAGCCACTTGGGGGGGTACCACGATTTCAGACACATCCATATGGTTTCGGTTTCTCTGGTCAACCAAGCCGGCCCTGGTAGGTCCATGACTCCAACTGGTTCTCGGAACAGAACGAGGCCAACACCTGGCACAGAACGATTCGCACCCAACAGCGCAACGGTCAAGAGCCACAGGGATCCTACCAATATATCAATTGACTACTGACCAAGACATATGTTTGTATCATATGTATTGTATTGTAATATATATATATATACATTATTGTTATAATATGTTATTATTATATATATAATGTTTATATAGTCATATAAATGTCATATATATATATAATATTGGGAAATCCAGATTTGAAGAGTTTCTTTAGATCTTTGATCCAGTGCCTTTTTATGAAACCATCTCGGCCCAATGGGCCGTTGGGAGGCTCTGGAAATTCGCCGACCGGGACCTTGGCATTTTTTCGCCGACGGGAAATGATTTTCCATGGGTTTTCCATGGTTCAAAAAGGGCCACACAACAAACATGTTTGCAAAAACTAATCGATAGATGTTAAACTAGATTTTCTACGATTTTATTGTTATGATATTGTTCGTAACGATATTATCATAGGGGTTGAACAACGAATCGTATCGTGTTCACTGATCGTATGATATTAGTTATTCGAAATCCATCAGAAACTGATCGGATTTTGGCCATGGTTTCCACCATCCCAAGGACCCACCTGCAGTTTCACCGAAAAATGTCATGTCCTATTGCTCCTTCGATTCATCTTCCAAACCCTAAATCCATCCAAAAATCAATTTTTTGTATATGTTCCGTTGGTTACAGTACAAGTTGGATACCATTTTTTGATACTTCAATCCCATTTTGGGCAGCTTAAATCTGGAGGTTAGTTCATCGGTGTTATGTGGACGACTCCTACTTCCCTGCTTGTAACTGGGGTTATATTCTATTTCCTCTGGTAATCAAACATGGTTTGCTGGAAATCCCCCAATGTTTCATGATTTTACCATTGAAATGACGCTTTATAGTGGATTTCACAGCCGGCAATGTTTGATTACCAGATGGTACACAATCTTTTCCAATTGTCATAAACTCTGATCACAGATTTTTAGAGGGAAAAAAACACCCACAAAATCATAGGTCGATTGTTAGTGCGTGGATGGTAAAACAGTTGCAATATTTGATCTATGATCCCCACTATATAAAAAAAAATACATAAATCATTATATATCATGTCCATCAAACACCCCAAACTTAAGCTATAGTGTTCATCTATATAGCTTCATTATAAGTCCAATAATGTGGGTATACCTCAAGGTAACCCCATGCCGAGGCGACATGCTCCATGGCGTGCATGTCCAGTTCCAGGGGATCCGAGTCGTGCACCTCAGATGTCTTGTGGATGTTTCGTGGATTTTGAAGGTCATTTTCGGACAAAATACACTGTTTTTTTTTTGGGGGGGAAACTTCTGACGTTGGCCAGTAGCAGATTCGCTGGTCATTGTGTTCGACCGCAGCTTTCTGGTACAATCATGACAACCCCTCACCTTCACCCCTTTGCCCACGACGTGAGCTGAATCACTGCAGGGCCTGCCAACCATGGCTGTGGATCAGGCCGAAGCCACCTGATCAGATCAAATATCAGATCTCTGCCGCGGCACTCCAACCCTCCTCAAAAGCACATTCATGCTTTCTTCCTTGGTCATTCGTGCTTTGGGCTGTGCCTCTAGGATGGTTGTTGCAACTTGTGTGCCGCCATTGGTCGACGAAGGCATCACAAGTGTGCCTGCTGCTTCCGTGCAGTTCTGAATCTTGGCCGCGAAGCCGGCAAAGCTGGGCCGCAGGCTGTCTCCAGTACAGTCCAGGGCCAACTTAATGAGCGAGTCTGCCAAGTGCTCCGGCCATTGATGTTCTACTTGTGCTTTTGCGACCACAAAGGTTTGCGGTGGCCCGTGGGCAGTCTCTCCACGGGTCAACAGCTCAAAGAAGATGATGCCAGAGCATAACGCTTGTCGCCCTAAATCTTGGGCATTGGTGCCCACCCGACCACCTCAGAGTTGAAGGTGGAGGTTTCAGACAGCACAGCCATGCCGAAGTCTGCAACCTTAGCAGTACCTCGGAAATCGAGCAGAACATTGTCGAGCTTGATGTCGCGGTGGAAAACCTTGGGGCGACACCCTTGCAGGAATGCAAGGCCTTTGCTGATGTCGTGGGCAATCTGCAAGCGGGCCTGCCAGTGGAGCTCTGAGTCCAAGTACAGTCGGGCTCTCAAATCTGCGCTGGCCAGCTCGTAGACCAAGGAACCCGGAAAGGCAAATCCAATGAGTGTAACAATATTCGGATGCCGGACGCGCCCCAGCACCTTGATCTCTGCCTGAGAGCTTGTAGGATCTGAATTCTTGACGGCAACATGTGTGCCACACCGCAGGGTGCCTCTGAAAACAAGGCCGTTGTAGCCCCCACGCCTTTGGCAGAAATGGCAAGTGGCATGCTGTAGCCCCTTCTGAAACCCTTGGAGCACCCTGCAGACAGGGTCTGCGGATGGGCTCTGAGCGTCCATGGAGTCCTGGGTCTCACATGCGAACTGCAGAAATGTAGCGCAACTGCTGCGACAGCTGCAAACACTGCAGCCCCAGTGACCACTGGAGCCCAAATGGGCGATGTTGCAACTGCTGTCGTTGCAGTCGCTGCTCCTGCGATCGCTGCAGAAGCCGATGCAGCTCCAACTGCTGCAGTTGCCGTTGTCATTGACGTTGCCATGGTCAGCGGGGCCGCCCCAGCACCCATCAAGTCCCCAGACATTCCCAGAGCTGAAGGTTACAGGCTCCATGGCTGCGGGCCGCCCTGGATCGCTGTGGATCCCTGCGCGTAGATCTAGGAGTGGGTGCCTGACCCGCGATTGGCACTGCCTCTGTCATAAGATGTTCTGCCCTAGGTAGACTCTGAGGAAGCCAGCGGCTTGCCTTGCAATACTTGACCACAGCTATGAAAGCCTCATCAGAGCAGCCGCATCCACAACTACCATCATTTCAGACTTGCAATCTGAACAAGGTTCCTTTTTGTTCAACATGCTCCTCCAGTCCTCACATTGAAATCTGTTTGAGATGGTTTGAGAGTTTTCGATTGGCAAGCCAGCATCTGAAAATCCATCCGACTGTCCGTACATGTTATAGTAGTGGCAGATCGTGGCTATTTCGAGCTAACACCCACGTTTCCGCAAAGGAACACGTCTCAAGGGACACAACCCTCCATTTCCAGTGCATGCCCGGTCTGAATGTTGGGGCCTAGCTCACCTTAACTCCGCCCAATTGTACAGAGATGTTTCATGGCATTTTTGGATATCTTTCCTCCAAAAGAAAAATGAAGCAAAAGTCACGGAATGAGGCGTGTTGACATCCACTTCTACAATCCTGGGTTTCAGGCGCTTCCTATAATTTCTACCGCAATATGGCAAACCACTTTCTTGACCCACAGTGTCCAGAGGTTGCTGCTTGCATACATACTATCTTTTTACACACAAACACACACCATGATTGTACATACAATGCATATATATGCATATATATATACATATATATATGTATAGATAGAGATGTAGTTAATCATATTTTATGTTATATATATATATGTAGATGCGTACTTAGTGTGTATTAATGTGTATTGTGTATTGTGTATGTGTGTCTACATATCATATGTCACTTGTGGCAGCTCCACTTCGGCACCTTCACATGCCGAGAACTCAATGGCAGCCCCGACTTCTCTCGGGGATCGCCGGCCTGGTGCAACGATTATTGGAAGTCAAGAATGGTCCCGACTATGAAGGATGTTGCATGATGTTACTGTTCTATCTTTTGGGCGGTTGAATCTATGTATATATATATGTAATATGTATGTATACACAGTATGCAGATAATACCAGTACATAGGCATGTCTTCGTCAACATTGTCTTAAGACAAAATATACGATTGATTTCACGCCAGACACGGGGAAGATGAAGCCGGTAGGTATATATCTGGTTCCTCATCATGGAAGGGATATGAATATGGCACCCCAAAATGGGGATACCAATGGAGCCACTTCAACGGCTCATTTTTGGAACTAAACAATCCACTTTCGAGAATTCAATACTGGTTGGTGGTTTCAACCCCTCTGAAAAATATTATATAGTCAGTTGGGATGATTATTCCCAATGTATGGAAAAGTAAAAAATGTTCCAAACCACCAACCAGAATAATGTTGAGCCATTACCAAATGGCATGGCACGGCTCTGAATCGGTTCTTTTTCAGAAGCAAAATCACCTGCCAGAAAAACGTACTGGGATCCTCTTCATGGAAAAGGATTGTGGAAAAGGATTGCTCCGGCTGAAACCACCAATCCATTTAACGGACATATTAAATACAAAGTTTTTGGAAACCCCTTCATTGAGAATTCAATACCACCAACGCAATAATATGCCAATAGAGCAGAACTCGTTCCATCTGTTCCAACGTTCTTTTCCAACGTTCTGTTGGCTACTGTGGAGAGTTTTGGACCAGTTGTTCTCCTCCACTTCCATCAGAGATTATATAAACTTATATAAATTATATTCCTTCGTTTATGGTGAAACAACTGCTGTAAGTCGTTGTTAACTCACCAAATGTTTGGCCACTTACCCACTGTTATATCCTTCCTAACCGAGAAAGACGTGCCACAGCTAATTGACCCTGTGCACCTCAGCGTTGGGATCGCCAGCGTCCAACATGCCCTCCAGCTGCTCATCGAGCTCTGAAAAATAGTCCTGAACTCGCTGTTGTCAATGGATTGGTTTAAGGGAAAATTTACAGGAAACCATAGATTTTCCCATTAAGTATGGGGCTTTCCTGTAAATTTTCCCTTAAACCAATCCATTGATGTTGAGGATGCCATCTGACGCAACAGATGCTACCAACAAAGAAACCCTGGGAACCCTTAGAACCTATTAGTCTTGGCAAATGAGTGAATCTTCATGAAGCATGGGCGGGATGTTCATTTTGCTGAATCATTACCATCTGGTTATTTAACATAGCCATGGAAAATCCCAAAAATAAATGGAGGTTTTTATGGGAAAATCATCTATAAATGGGCCATTTTCCATGGCTATGTTAAATAACTAGAGGGTATTATCCATTATATCCCCTATAAATCCCTATAAATCCCTATAAATCTTTATAAATCCTTATAAATCCCCATTGTTACCAGAGGGTACCATCAAAAAAGGATGGTGCTTTCACCAGTCCTTCATCTCGCCGAGGCCGCCCTCCTCGCCCTCTTCGTCCTCGTCCTCGCCCTGGTGCCAGAGGGAAATTGGGCGGCAGTTTCTTTTGATTTGGAGGTTAAGATAGGCAACATGTGCATCAATTTGGTGAAGAAATATCAACACAGTGTTTATAACATCCACATATCAGCTTTTAATAGTTTTTTCTAATAATCTGGATATCCGATCATTAACTTAACCAAAATGTCCAGGTTCACCAACAAATTGGGGGTGCCAACAATAATCAGATATTAGCTACAAAAAATCAGGGCAGGTATATAACTTTGATGGAAACCAAGTGCAAGGAGATCCACAACAATCATGGGATAGGAGCAAAGATCAAACGGGAGATCGCAAAAAAAAAAGATAAACTGAATATATATATACTTATAATTAACTATTTTTATAACTCGAATGTCCATCGTAGCTGTTTGGTGTTTGAACCCCCCATGTCCAGATGTCGAGTCTTGAGCCTCTCCCTCCTCCTCTTCCATGCCCAAGACGTCTAAGGGCTCCTTGATCCAAAGGGATCGGTTTTCCGATCGACATCAGTGGATGTGTTCTTCGCAACCCAAAAGTGGTGCTTGTTTTTTGGCCAACCTGAAAATGATGGGGAAAACATCATGGACGTTCACCATCCTGGTTTAGACTTTTAGGCGTCTTTGTGGGGGTTATACTATAAATCCTATCTCAAGTGAAACCATCAGCCCCAAGACTCCAGGACTTGTGGTGTCTATGTTTGTCAGGTAACTGTAACTGGGATGGTGCGCCATTTGGCACGGTGATTTGGATGGATTTCAATCCGCTTGTCACTGTGGTTCCATGCCGTTACTGCTCCCCTTAAATTCATAGGATTTAACCCAAACCATTTACTGTCTCCTTGAGGATTTTCCAGCCCGCCAAGTCCAATGTCCACCGTTCCAGCAAATAAAATTCATGACATGTTGCAAGACCGACACTGATACTGCTCAAGAATCGGAGAATGATCAAGAAAATCAAGTGGGGGCTGCGCCAGCTAAGAGATCCCTCAAAAAGAAACTCTGCAGTTGTCATGAAACTTGTTGATTGGTTGGTTCATCGATCCCTATCCCTCTGGTCATTTAACAGTTTGCTATTGAAAATTGCAATTTATAGTGAGTTTTCCCATCAAAAATGGTAGATCTTTCCATAGTTATGTAAACTTTTACCAGGCCGGGTATCCCTGGTGGTAAAAATTCCAGGCCGGGATGACCACGGGGCGGGCTCTGGGACCCTGGGACCCACACGGAACCGGAGCTTTCACTGCCGCCTAGATGACGAGTCGGTCGGGATTTCGGCATTTTTTTGGAATAGATGAAATAACCATGGAAAAAACCATAGAAAAACCATGGAAAAAACCATAGAAAAACCATGGGAAAACCATAGAATAACCGTGAAACATGGGTTTTCCCAGGGATTTTTCAGTTTTTTCTATGGGTTTTCTATAACTTATTTACCCTCTGGTAAACTAACATAGCTATGGAAATTCACCATGTTTAATGGGAAAATCCACTATTTCTATGGTCATTTTCAATAGCAAACTGTTAAATTACCAGAGGGTAACTTGAATAACCATGAAACATGGGTTTTCCCATGGGTTTTTTCTATGGGTTTTCCATTGTCTGTCCAATGTCCATGGTTTTTCCGAATGTCACAGAATGTCACAGGCAATAAAAAACCCTCCAGTAAATTCACATAGACCCTGCCAGTCATCGGGGTTGGTTCAGACTAGTTTCCACTATAAATATAGGTCATTTTCAGGGTCCAACTGTTAAATTACCAGGGGGTAAGGTTTTTCCACAGTTTTTCTCCAGGAATTTTCCTGAAAATGGTCCCCAAGAACCGATCCTTCACTGGTCTGCGACGTGCTAAGACTTGGACTGTCCGAGCCGGGCCCTGTACTCGCCTGAGACGATTTTGAGGATTTTGGTCGACCAAATACCACGGTAACCAGTTCTATTTCCAGAATTAGTGGTTACTCCCTGGTAAACTAACATAGCTATGGAAAATCACTATTTTTAATGGGTAAATCCACTATAAATGGCTATTTTCAATAGCTATGTTAAATTACCGGAGGGTAAAAAAAAAATGATTGGTGGATTGAAACCGACCAGTTGAGCAGTCCATCACCTCCAATAAACCAGGTAGCACAAACCAACAATGACCAATCAACCATTAATCACTACAATTGATCAATGATTAATGGTAGTGATTGATGATGATTAATGGTTAATTACTGGTTTCATTAATCAACCATTATTTCCCCTGTTTTGCTGTTTATCCCTCAATCAATGATGTATATGATGTTCACGATGAGTAAAGCTTCACTAAATCACTTATCAACCTAAAGTTTTACTGCTTGACGCCCATATTTGGTTGTTCAATAGTGTTACCCTCCAGTAGATTGACAACCTCCCAAAAGGCTTGGAAGGTTAGTTTCCACAATAAATAGGTCCTGTTCAGGGTCTCTATATTTACTGGAGGCTAAATCCGTATGTTTCGCCAACCATACTTCCACCCCCAGCTCAACGGCGAGCGGTCAACGCCTTGGCGGACTTCTCAGCTTCCATGCCATCCAGGCTTGAGGAGCCTTCGGGGCGGCAGAAGCTGGGCCTGGGCCCCACTATGCGTTGACGTCAACGCGTGCGTCATCGCAGGGGCCTTGGAGGAGCTCAGCGATTTTGGAGCCCATGGCGGCCACTTCCTTCTTCAACCTTGGCGCCGGGCGTTTTCGGGCGGTGGACAGCTGCCTGTTGGTAGCTGAAAATGATGGAGTTCTTCCCCAAAAGAGACATATGGAATTTCCTGAACCATATGGTGTTTTTTTAATATATCTGTTCATGCTTTTCCTTGCGGATTGGTGGTTCATACAATTTCTAACTTGTTAATTCAGACGTTGCATGCCCATGCATGCCCTACAATATTATACTCCATTTCAATGGGTTACACACATTTTAGCTCACCGTTAGCTTGCCCACCAGCATCCACATCCTCCACTCTGCAGCGCAGTCGAAATCTTTTCGGCCACTGCACTGCACGGCCGCTGCGAAGGTGGGCGGCACCTGAACGGGGGGACTGAGATGATTCACGAAGCTTGGAGATGGGGAGATATATCATATATGTATATATATATACATATATATATATGTATCTATATATGTGTATGTATATATATGTGTATATATATATATGTATCCACATAAAATATATCTACTACACATATATATATATATAAGATACAATAATGCTAGATTGCATTTTACAGGTGACAAACATATAATGGAAGTATTTAACTTCAACACCAAGTTGTATTGCTCAGAGCTGGAAAAAAGATTCATTTTAAAAATCAAATTGTTGGATCATAGAAGTTACAAGTCAGTTCTGTATAGTTCTGTGATGAACTTCAAAAGTTGCTTTCAATTCGGCACCCCAGCAAATCACCCATGCCAAATTATGGCCAAATATCCAATGAGAAAACCGAACAAACAGTCGGCAAGCGCTCATGAACTGCAGTTGATCCTAAACACCCCGCAAAATGAAGAGATCCAATACGAAATGAGGGTTTCAACGGGTGTATTTAACACATTAAGATCATTAAGCTGGGTAGATTGTAATATCTCACTAACCTGAATAGTTCGGCCCACACGGGGGATGATTTCCCTCAAATAAGCCATGATTCCACTGAGGGAGACTAGTGAGGTCGTTATAATTTAGCCAGATAAGATGTAATAAGTTATACCCTCTGGTAAACTAACATAGCTATTGAAAATGGTCATTTACAGTTGATTTACCCATTAAAAATGGTGATTCAGCCAAAAAGTGGAACATCTCTTGCGATGCGACTGCTGTGCCGTTCCTCAGGCGTCAGTCGCTGTCACAGCAGTCTGAGTCGCAGTGTCGCTGGCAGGCGAAATTCCAGAAGTCCGCTAAAGCCCTGCGCTGCAGGCTGCGAATTCCGTATGGGTCAAGTCATTATGGTACACAAAAAAAACAAGAGAAGGATGGTCAATAAAAATGTCAATGCTAAGAAATGACCTTCAAAACTTGTCAAAACCTTCCTCGTTTGAAATTTTAAGCCCAACCAACCATGGCATGCGGCGCAACCGTGCTGTCGTTCGTTCAGAGATTTAACCGATTTTCACCGGGCCTTCCGGGGGAACAGCACGGGCGGAAGCCCAAGCAACGCAAGAAATAGAAAGAGAAACACCAGGGCGTCATCAGCACAAAGTAGACCTGGGCAGCTGCCGATGCCGCAGATTCTTCCCAATGTTGGATAAAAAAATACATCCCCCTCCAATGGGCAAACATCCACCTCATGATACCTGGTGCTTGCTCGAATCCCTTTATTCTGTACAACTGATCTTGCAAAACCTGAATGAATGCAATTTGCAAATGATGTCCCCACAACAACATCTTTAGGGTTCATGAGCTCGTTCCAGTGGTTCCCACAACCTTCAACACCTGCATCCCCATGCTGCCCAGGCACTAGCCAAAGCACAGGCCAGAGGAGCCAAAGCATCAGTGTCAACAAGATGATCAAAAGGTGAAGACATGGAACCAAGATCCTAAGATCCATCTGGGCTGGGTTGCTGGGTCTGGCTCGGGCTGAAGAGCCACCGTAACGGTCCCAAAAAAAAAAAAAACGATGCGATTTCGCAAGGCATAGGAATTGAAGGGATCATGTAGCCGCAGCCAATGGGCTTTACCACCGCTTAAAACCTTGGTGATGGTGCCATGCGCCATGCCCACTTTGGCTCCACCATGGCCTTGGATGATTCCTCGTACCAGCCATGATTTCTGTTGAGCTCGGTGTGGTGGTTTGGTATATCCACATGTTTTTGGGTGATCACAACCTTGGAAAAAAATAGAAAGCCACAGCTGCTATTGCGCGAGAACAACATCTCATCCGAAGCATCAAGTTTGTCAAGTCCAAAACTTTCTAGACTATCCGATTTTTAATATTAAATTAATACCCACTACAGTAATTCATATGTTCTTGATGTATCTATCTATCCTCCATTTTGTCATGTTGAGTTCTCCACGATATAAACTCAACAGAACTTAAGTATCCGATCTTGGGAGTTTTAAACCCCTATGTTACATGGGTTGTTTGCATAGTTGCATATATTTGCACCTTTTTTACCGTTCCTCATGTTGACGCCCAGGGACCGCAAGAAACACATGGAGGGCGTCAGGCAGTAGGTGGGACATTGACCCAGGCTCTCCTGCACTGCGATTGAAATTTGCCCATGATCCACCAACAAAAGCACTGAGAAAAAACTTATTTGGGGATGGGTCAAAACCTTGTACCCCTGTAGTTCACATCAAAGTAGCTGGTAAATGGATGTTCATCCCACTAAAAATGGTATTAATAGGTATTGATCCATACCCATTTAATCATCAACTACTGTAACAGGGTGGGCATGGCTCAGTTGGTAAACCCACCCGTTGAAAAAAAACCCAACAATCCCAGCTAAGGATGAACACACATACTTGAAACCACCAAAGAGTTTTTGGCTTTCCGATATGTTACATCCTCCTGTTCCCATTGAAGTTTGCTACAGCTGCTGTATCCCATGCTATCCCCAAAGTCCGACCCCAAGGGGGATCGCACATCAAAAGCACAATCGAAATGACAATTTCAATGGGAAATTGTGATGAAGTCATGATTGACCACGGGATTGCTGGATTTCAGGCTACTAAAAACTTAAAAAAAACAAACCAAAATTGGCATTCGTACTTTTGGAATCATCATAGTATATCATAGTGCATTCTATCCCACTTACAAACCACTTCTTAGCTTCACAGATCCAGAACATCTCAGCACGGCCATTGATTTACCTTGTTGACCCCATCTGAACTGGCTTCGGGTCCAAATTCTTTACGAAAACCCTACTCAACACTATACGAAACCACCACCGAAGCAACCGAAACATTTCATTCCACCACACCCCGATTCTGTACCATTTTGATCTCCATAATCCCAGAATATATCGAACTAATTAAATGCTCTTCTATATTGTTGATTGTGATATTTTCTCCTGTTGGCCAAAGCTACGTTGTTTTCTCAGTTCAATCACAAAGCCGATGCCATCTTGTTGCCGGCTAGGCATTCTCCCATCATACATAAATAAACAGTTCCACCATCTCGGTTGAAGCCCCATCCCATTATAAACATCTTCCAGATAATGTTGGGAAATTTTGGAAAATAATGTTTACTTATGTTTACTTGGGATTATTCCAAAATGTTCCAAATATCTTTGCCTCCAATCCCGGACCCGGCGACCCGGGTTTTAGGTTAACGGTGTCACGGCCATTCCGATGGTCCCACAGGATCCGACAAACGCTGTTAATTGATATGACTATGATTAAATGGTTACTATATGTTACTAATGTCAACCCCGGATTAATAAACCATGTTTTATTAATTTATATGTGGTACTCCTCTAATAGTCATAATCTAATACTTAAATGGTACCCTCCCAATTAGACAGCCCAGGGGTTTATTAATCCAGGGTTGACATTATATCAAATACTTGCTATGTGAGGTTCCTTTTTCATCCATCTGGTTAATATTAATGTCCGCCGACCCTGCCTAGCACTTGCCAAGGCAGGGTGGCGCCTGGGACCACCCTAGGTGTGGAACGTTGCTTTTCTTGCCTATCCAGCATGACCTACTTTTCGATTACTTTTCGACGTACTTT
>Ga0126342_10013415_pt1 | contig 14521 bp, 13 predicted proteins | sample Cyp1metagenome_FD_92528 | JGI IMG/M metagenome (GOLD analysis project Ga0126342, IMG submission 92528) | Coral microbial communities from Lord Howe Island, Old Settlement Bay, Australia - Cyphastrea 1 metagenome | ecosystem: Host-associated > Invertebrates > Cnidaria > Coral ... | reverse complement strand
TTCTGCATATTTACAGGTGTTTCCTCAGTTAGAATGCGACTGCCGTGGGGGGGGGGGCCAAACGGGCCACCATCACGCGAAGCCAAAACCGCATTCTAACTTTGTTTTTAACGGTATATATATTGTGAATACATCCTATGTATGTATCCTATGTATATATCCAATGATATGCAATGATATTGAGCCCATCATTGGTTGAGATATCTGGGTGGAGCAAGGATCGCAGATCATCGTCCCATTAAGACATCAACATTGAAGCATACTGCTCAAACCATTCACAACATAGGGCACTCTTTGGGATTGTGCCACCAGAACCTCGTTTCTGCCTTGAGAGTAGCCGTAGATTTACTGAGCCCAAGATGTCACGCATGTTGCATTGTAGAGCATAGAAGCCTCTCAATACATTTGGTCCAAAGGTGGCAAATAATTCACCGGCACGCTTCTGGTTCTATGTTTCACAACTTTCCCTCACGGTCCACTAGTCGTCATCACCCGAAGGAGAGCTAATTCAAAGGTCTGCAACGCGAAGATGAGATTCCTCTAATTCCAAAAATCAAAAAATCCAAAGCCCAAGGCTCCACTTTTGGATGTGGAACAATCATATTCATCCACTGTAACAGTTCTGCATCCAATGCTGAGTAAACATGAGCAACATCCAATGATTCCAGTTACTTCCCAAGTGCTTGCTCGTACAGTTCAGTCTAAACCATACACCCACATGGGTTTATCTGAAAATAGCTACTCAGCTACTCCCAATTCAATTGGATCACTCAGATCACGATAAAACAGATCATTATCTGACCTAAAACAGCCCGCCACGTCTTTGACTCGTCAGTTGATTCGATGATTTCAACGCCCAAAAATTTTTGCTTCTGGGCTGCCACACCAAAGTCATTCAGCGGCACAGTGCTTAGCACCTGGATCTCCCAAGCACTGATGCTACTGATGCCACTTCTTGGACAGTGGGATGCTGTTCAATAAGTGGGTTAACTATATGGTTATCTGTGATTTTCCATGGCTTTCTATGGTTATATATGGTTTTATCTTATCAATAAATACTATTTATACGCTTTCAACCAGCCTGCCAATAAAAGTGTGGTGGGAAGTCTATATCAGGGAGCATCCAATCCCTATTGCTAGCAGGTTGGGAATGAAGCATACAAAAGTTCCAAATACTGCACAAAAGTGTCAAATACTGCAAGAGTTGCGAAACAAACAAACGTTGGGTCATGTTGGTAGCTGCAGCAGGTGGGAACATGCAGCTTGGCACCTCGCAAGACGCTTTGATCCGCACCAGGATCCGCGCTGCGCGCACACGGACCTCAGGGGCTACCCAGTTGGGGCCTCTTCACACAGGACTATCCCAAGACTATTAACCACTCACAGACTAATTCGGGTGTTCACAGACTATATGGAAGGTGTGGTACCAGATATTATATATGTATACACTGTATAGATATATTCATGTCATGATCATAAGATATGTACATATGGGGATCTCTGCAAATAGGTTGTTGCCATGTTCATTGTTGGCTATCCCATTCCATCCCGATCAAATTCCATTAAATCCGGATATCTGATTCAATGTGGTGCAAATGCATTCATCAAAGTCCCATGAGATCCACATATCAACGTCCATATTCTATCCATTTAAGGGCACCAGATGACATGATCTTCTGAAAAGCAGTTGAGACTTGAGATGTAACCAATGTAATCATTTCTATGATCAGAAGGATTTTTACATCATCACATAAAAACTACATATATATATATATAGCAAATCTCATGCTATCCCGATAAAATCCTATGAAATCCAGATCTCCGACACCAGAACGCGCCTCCTCCACCGAGACCTGTGCATTGGGCGGCTGATCTGCTGCAGCCCCGCCCACGCCACCGCGGACCATGCCATCAGCACCACCCTGGAAACGAAGAACATCTGGGAATTGGTAGCTGAAGCGCCTAAGATCATCGAAGACTTAGATGATCAATAAACCATCAACCTACGAAATTGGTACGAAAACACATACCCAAAACCATATTGATATTATCCAGCGAAATAGAAGTATCATGGAATACCTTCAGCTACTTTTAGAATTCCTGCAGACACTTGGCTAATGGAAACAAAAGATTGAAATCAGGATGCGGCCAAGGTTTTAAAGATTTCTGCAAAACAACTGGAATTCACATCAAACTATCATTAAACGTCTAGATTTCTAACCAAGGGAATGTTTTTTCGGGTGAAATCTTACAGCTTCCCAAACTGGCAGATGGGCCTTCACCAGGCGTTCCAACTGGCCGATCAAAGGCTGCAGTTCCTGCAATTTGGAAGGCTCCTTGGCAGTGACTTTGGAGGACCAGGTTTTGCTGTTGGCACTTCTAAGGGAATGGGCCAGTGAAATCAACAGCTAGACCATGGACAAACAGTTTGATGGGATTTGAGGGCACAAAGTATGACGCAAACCCATAGCTAGACAGCCAAACAAATTGGATTAACAGAGTACATTTACATACAGAGTAGCATTTGGTGCTGGCAGCAGTTGAGTGCTTGGTTGTAGATGAATGCGCTGAGTGACCCTTATAGATGGTTTCACCCGCTTTGCCGAGGGTGGAAAACGTACAAACTTAACCACTCTAAAAAGGGGAAAAAAAACAACAAGACACATCACAGAAACTGGTCGTTACCCATCAAAGGAGGATGGTGACCATAGACACAGTTCACTTCATCTCACGTAGCAGTCCCCCATCCCTGGCCATGCCACACTGCGCAGACACTCTCGTGTGGGTGCGAAGGTCACCTGCAAATGAGTGCTCATCCATAGAAATCACCATCCGGCAGCTACAATGCTACTTGCGATTCTGGATGTGGAGGAGGAGGAGGAGGATGATGATGATGATGATGATGATGACGATGACGATGACGATGACGATGACGATGACGACGGCGATGAAGACGATGAAGACGATGAAGACGAAGAAGACGATGAAGACAATGACGATGACGATGACGATGACGATGACGATGGCGATGACGATGGCGATGAAGACGATGACGATTGCGATTACGATGACGATGAAGACCATGGAGATTATGAACTTCATGAGTGAGGATCTACCATTGTGAGGGAATTTCCAGATCGGGACCGAATTGCAGTACACCAGATTTGAGTCCTGAACAAAAGACAGGTAAGTTCCACTTGGCTTCATTGAACCGATGCAACACAGGAATCCCAGTCCCGGCAAGTTGGCTCAACTCCATCTGGCATGAACCCTCGGTTCCAAACGACATGTTCGTCACTTCAGATGTCTCTGAAGTGGCCACATTCACATACTTAACAGAGTTACATCATGTTGCATATCTAAGTGTCATAGAGTCTAAGTCAGGAGCACATAGGAGCACTAGTTTCACCAATTCCACTCCATCGCTTCACTGTCGGAAAAAAACAAAATGATCCAAATATGTTTTTTGGTTGTTTTTTGGCATCTGGGGGCCTCCTACAGCTTCAAACCCTTATCTTCTCTTGTTTTGAAGGGGGTCACAGCCCACAGGTCCAGCACCTTAGAACCTCTCTTGGTGGTGCTCAAAGCCTCAAGGGTTGGGTTTCTCAACCAAGGAAACATGCTTTTTTTGGGGGGTCAATCTTAAACACACCCCAAAATTTGGTCGCAATTCACATTCCACAATAAAGTCATATCAACATATATCAACTGTTTGGCTTAGTCTTGGGATCTTCATCCTTGAGGATGAAGTCACCGCGGTCGCATCTGATTCTGACAGCTTTGTGCAACACTTCAGTGTTGAAAAAAAGAAGTGGCAGGACTGCTTCCACAACATGATGACATGCCCCGACATGCCCCAGTTTGGTAACAAAAAAGCACCATTCCGATGAGTACAACTAGGTCACTAGGTCCAGAAAGGCTCAGAAAGGGGACGATTTTTGGAGATACCATTGGTTTCCCCAGGATCGATCCCAAATTGGTGCCCTGACATGCGGCTCTTCCACTGACTCCTGCAGCATGGCGCATGGCTCCACTGAGAAACCGCAGAGTTTCAGTGGTCTCCAGATAGGTTTAACCTTCCCTTCCAACCAATACCATCACTGAAAAGAAACCATCATCAAATGTCATCCTTGTATCACAATTTATACAACTATAGTACTTATAGACTATATAGACTATACTAACTATACCCTTGTTGTTGCAAGTGAACTCCTTATTTGTTCTTTACCCAACCTTTGACCATCATCGTCGCGCCCTGGCCGCTGCGCCTTCTCCTCACACTGCAAGACGAAGTGATCCAAGATGGCTACGATGCAGGCGGTGACCTCGGAGCAGTGGCATCTTTATACTGTCTATATATATATATATATATCAATTGCAGATATCAGCATATAACATGATAATTTATATCAGTTATATATATGGTTATATATGGTTATATATGGTTATATTATTATCTTATTATAGTTCATCTATCTTGTATATATAATATAATATAACCATATATCATATACAACTGATTATAACCATAATAACCATAATGTTTATATTATAGTTCATATACCCTCTGGTAATTTAACATAGCTATTGAAAATGACCATAGAAATAGTGGATTTTCCCATGAATAGCATGGTGATTTTCCATAGCAACATGTTAGTTTACCAGAGGGTATCATATATATATATCATATATATATCATATATATATATATATAGAATATCATTGTTATGTTAGAATATTAATACAATAATAGCTATATATATATATACAATATATATCCAACTATTCATTACATTTTTTGTCTTGGGCATATGGATATGATCCGACTTAGATTACAGCCGATCCACTTAGTCATCTCTGGAACTAGAGCTCCCTAAAGCTTCGACCATGGAAGCACTGGGAAGTGCCATGGGCCATGGATCGCCGAAAACTGCGTCGTGGTGACCGTCTTGGACTTATGCAGTTTCTTGACAAAAAATTAGACAATTAGGATAACTTAGTAGTAATAATTGTTCCAAATACCCAATAAACATTGGAATATCTTATTTTTCAACACTATTATCATTGGAATTATCCAATTATCAGATTATCCAATAATTAATCTCATTGAAACACTATTTTAATCAGTGGGAAAACTGGATGACTTGAAAGATCACTCTCCAAGACACATCTCCTGAACCTGGCCTAGTGAAGTTCTCAGAAATCGCCAGATTGGTACTACTAACACAGCTGGAATTCCGTTTTGAACAGCTGGATATCAGCTCGATTTTTTTAGCTGGATATTCCACTGGATATTGGCTTTTTGCCATGCCTTTCAAGAAATCCTGCTGAACTGCTACCAGCTACCAGACTGCTGCCAAAGAGCCGTATCAAGTTCACCATCTTCTCCCTGGCATCAGGTCGAAGTCATCACATCTTCGGACAGTGAAACTGGACAGTCGGACAGTTTCTGAAGCTGCGACTCAGAATTTTTGCTCCAGTTTTCTGAAGTAAATCAGTTTTCTACAGTTTTCTACAGTTTTCTACAGTTTTCTACAGTTTTCTACAGTTTTCTACAGTTTTCTACAGTTTTCTACAGTTTTCTATTCTAAAGTTTTCTACAGTTTTCTACCAGAACGGGTACCTAAAAGAAAAAAACGAACGAACTAAGGCCACCAATGGCCACCATCCCCACAGGCCGCAGCTCCCACCGTCATGACCTCTCCCAGGAGAACTTGCAAGCGTGGCAACTCCTGGCCGCAGCTCATTAATTCGTTTACTTTTGAAACATGAATGTGTTCCATGATTTCCCATGATGTTCCATGATGTTCCATGATGTTCCATGATGTTCCATGATGTTCCATGATGTTCCATGATGTTCCATGATGTTCCATGATTTTTGCTCGAATTCTCCAAGATGTTTCCATAAACATATATATATACATATATGTGTGTGCATGCATACTAAAAACACAGCATTTTTGGCAGGAAAGCCAGCCATGGCCATCATCGCAGATCTCCCCACCCGGCCACGCCTTGGCTCCACAAATCTCCCCCAAGGTCTTCACAAGCGCAGCATCCTTGGAAAGAAGGCCATAACATGACATGCCCGGGCAACAAAGAAAGGGATATCTGGATGATATAAAGTGTCCACGATACGGATCTCTATTATATATATAGTATGGAAATCGCATATAATATGACACATACAACATACACATACATGGACAGAAATATGCTTAAAATGACTAGCCAAATAATCGACAATGGACATGATACAAATGTACCAGTAGTGTACAAGTCATCATGTCAATTGTTTGTGCCCCAAAACCTACTTTTGATGGCTTAGGTGATGCACGCGCTGATTCTTTCAGAAACGCTACTTTGCCCGGCAGCTAACCTCTTGGAATTCCCCACATAAACAACCAGACTTCTAGAGATTTGAGGGTTCTGAAAAAATTCTGAAAAATTTCTGAAAAATTTCTGAAATTCGTCAAAATTCGAGAAAAGCAACGCAACAAGTTTGAAAATAGCAGCAAAACAGCTTGAAAACAGCAGCAAAACAACCTGTTTTCATTCATTTTTGAATGGCTGGCAGCAGAAAATCTCTGGATTCACAATTTTTTCAGAATTTTTTCGGAAATTTGATTCAGAATTTTTCAGAAAATTTTCAGAAAAAAATCAAAACCTTGATTTATAGAACCTTACTAGACTGGAAACTCTCAACTCTAACCACCAGACATCTTGACGAGTGGCACGAGGCAGCTCCAGCTTGTCAGTGGAACCTGTGGCCTTGCGTAGAACCCTTGGCCAGTGGAGGAGCTTCCAGGATCTTCCGCGTGTCCCAAGGCATGGATGTCTCATGGTTTGTCTGAGAATGGCATATCCAAAATCACCAATTTGATGGGGAAAACGATGATCCCTCACAGGATTCGGGGATACCCTACGTTCAGATAAATATTGACCTGTTAAGTTTGTGGATCACTTGGAAAGGTCCCAAATATGCAGACATATCCATCGTTGTTACTAGAAGACCCTAGATTTCTAAAGTTGTATCTGTAGAATCCGTAGTGAGACACCTGTTTGGCAAAGATTTTGACCAAACAAACTCATCTTCCCACATGTCCACCTCCAGAGTTTCCACACTTTGACCTGCAGGTGTTGAAAGCGCCAATACAACCCATCAAATCACCTGTCAGCCTCCAACGAATTCCAAAGAACTGAGTCCTTTCACCCACTTCTGGCACGTGTTTATGTGACTATGTGCCAAACATATTTCAAAGTTCTTGTTTCCAACCAAAAATTGGACAAGAGTACAGCCAAAACACGGTTTCCCACCTGCTGCAGCAGGCACGCTGGAACGACGGTCGGATCCTGATTTCGATGACATGCCCTGGGGTAAACATACAAAAAGATGTGGAACCCCCATGGGGAAACCCGTTTGGGAAAGTGATCTACAATGGTGGATTTTCCACATCTATCTTGGTTTACCAGAGGCTATTGGCGAAAGTCCATGCTGGAGATGGCAATATATGGATGTGTCGCCATGATCCAGGACGTGAGCGAAAAACTGAAAGGGGATCCATTAAAAAAAAAAAAGGAGCGAACGAACAAGTTGTGTCAAGATAGATATCATTAGGAAGCAGCTGAGATATTCTGAGATATTCCATGTGGGATACCTAAAGATGACCATCTAATGGTGAAGATGATGATAAAATCCACGTAGGATTTTGGGGGTACCCTACGTAAAACCCCAAGGGCCACCTAGATCTCGACGAGAGCTTGGCGGAGCGGATTCGGGCAATGAAGCCTCAGAGTTCAGTGGAAAAACAAATACGGATGGATGGATGGATGGAACCCAGAAGATTCTAGTCATCTTGAACATTTAGCCACTCCAGTTTCTTTCCCATATCAATCATATCAGACCCTTGTGAGGCATCCACCAACCGGAATAGGCTGAGAAACGTGGATGGTTCCTGCGTTGGATCCTTGAAACCACATTGTAAATCATGCCCTGCACAGCCAAGCAGCGAAAGATCCGGCTGTGTTACCCGTTGTTGCCTCCAGCGATGAGTTTTTGGCATTTGGTGGTGCTGTGGTCATCATGGTTCAAGATGCTCAAGTTTTGGGGATTCATGGAAACTGGCCCGAAACAAGGTAGACTGTTTTCCTATTAAATCTACATTATTTTACCGGTGTTTTCCCCTTGGCAAAGTGGTAGATTACCACAAAGTACCCAATCTTCTCAGCCCAAAAGTAGAAAAGAAGATAAATATATACTATATATTATATAAATTTATATCATACTTTCCCTGTGAATTTGGTGATGTTTTCGCAAAAAAAGCACAAAATCTTCGCCTCTTTGAGCATGATCTGCAAGGGGAACTGATCCGCTTCGGGCACATGTTTCGCCAGGGCTGCCAGCCCCAGCTGCCGGCCGTGCCTAGGCTCGAGACAGTCGAGACATGAGGCGAGTTAGGCTGCTTCCAAGAAATATATGTCGAAAATGGCATGAAAATGGCATGAACATGGGATTTTTGTAAGTTGTTGTCGACTTATGTCCTACTCATTCTTTTTATTGTGACCCAAATCATCTGTGGTTCCTGGATGATCAAGGACGCCCATGATCCCAGGCTAAGAACCTCCGTTTTTTGCTCGTCAGTTGGATCATCATTCCAAATAGGTTGAACATAAGAAATATGGCAATTGAATCAACCACTATAACTTATAAACTATAATGCTATAGGATAATTCAAGTATGATAAAATTTCAGTTGGGATCAGATATCAAATTGAAACAACCAGTATGCCCAGTATGCCCAGTATGCCCAGTATGCCATTTGCTCACCATGAACTTCGTTGGGTCATTTTGGGATGCCACAGGACTGTCCCAACTACACAGTTTTTCCAGCAATCCAGGACAGCCAGGCCGGTCCAAAAGATCAAATGCATCAAGACTCCTGACATCGATTTCGGAGGCAAGTAACGCATCGGAAGATTCCTAAATCTCCCCAATGATTTCAATGATCTTTGGGATATGACTTGGGATGAAATGGTAAAAAGATCATGAGTTTCCCGCATTTTCCAACGAATTTCCCCCAAAACCCCAGCTGGTCCTCCCTTCGAGGAAGTTCATGAGATCGCAGTCCAAGAGTTCGTCCTGTTGGATGGTCTTGCTGACCTCGGGCCATCCATGAAACAACATGGAGATGGATGGAGATGGATCTTTCATGGGCATGTTTTATGGGGAATCTCTTATGGGAATATGTTATGGAGGGATACAATGGAATAAAAAATGAATATATTGAATATATTGAATAATATTCAATAAATATATATATATAGGACACAGTTGGATTTTAGCGTGAAAACTAAGGATGTGACAAATGAATCATGGAGATTGGCTCTGAAAATGGGATGTACCCCAAATGATGGCCATTGAATGAAAGAATTGATGATACACCACTGGATTTTGGAGTTCAGACAAATGCATTTTTCATGACAGGTTCGATCAGATCAGCGTCATGCTCGCACTTGTCCTCAGAAACATCATCCGACTTCAAGAATTCCCATCTTTTCTCAAATCGAACCGTAAAGTGCGTTCTTTGTCCATGATATGGCTACAGATTCAAAATTGGCACCTCCAGCCCATTGGCCGGTTGTACCATGCCCTGAAATGAGTTTCTGTTGGCACATTGAGGTGCCCCAGCCGTTCCGGTGGACTTGTCCTTGGAACCTGATCTCAGCACCAACTGGGGGCAATGGCTGGGCTAGGGGACACCAACCAGAATTCCCCAAATTTGGATTGAACATGCAATCAATGACTCAACAAGTTGCCACTTACTTCCTGATGATAAGTGATGACACACACCTTCGCCATCTGCCCATCCACAGCGCGGGCCCGCCTGTCTCCAAGGCTTTTCGTATGGCTCTCACCTCCTCTGCGTCCAGCTCGGCCGACAAAGGTGCCAAGGCCTGGTGGTCCATGGCTGGATGATCTTTCCCTCCCGTTGAATCAAGAGGACTCACGTGTCATTGAAAATAGCTATGGTATGACGATATGTCAAGGATGAAGCTGAACTCAAGGATGAGGAAAGTTAAAGAACGTGCATGACATAGAAGAGAAAAAACATATTGAGTGCATTCAACTACAAGGTCCCCGCACCATGCCCCAGCCCGGCAGTAGACCTGCAAGCAGTACTCCCTGGCATCCGCATCTAGAGCGCCCTCCTGACCTCACCAAGACAATTGAAATAATGAAATGGGTTGAAGCCATACCATGCCTCCTGGCTATTCATGGCTCATGTTGGAATGTATGAACTGGGTCTGGGAAATTGATTGAGTGTTACAGGGTACGGGTATTGTATGGGTGTGTTCCGTCACCATCTCCAGCTCTTGGGGAGGGCATCATGCGATGGCACTATGAGGACTATGCCACCGGAACTTGGAAAAAACTGACATGCCCTTCGTGGTTGGAGTCTCAAACTCTTGTCCGTTTCATCATTTCGCAGAGTGGTCTGTATTTCTCTTCACATTCACTTGGAATCCAACATGGGTCACGAGCTCAAATTTCACACTTTCTCTCCTTAAAAAAACTCTCTGGAACATATCCTTCCAAATCCTGCACCAGTTGATGGTTTACCCCATGTTTGTCCCATTATTTTTATAGGCTTTCAACCAATCCTTTCCCGGTGGAAAATTCCTGGGCCGTCCCCGCGGACGATCCAACCGATGCAGAGGTGGGCCAGCACCTGTGGCTGGCTGTGGTTTGGGGCAGCCCATTGAAACAAGGGAAAAATGATGGGAATCATAGTGATATATACCATCTGGTTATTTAACATAGCCATGGAAAATCACCATTTTTAATAGGTAAACCATCTATTTCTATGGACCATGTTCCATGGCTATGCTAAATAACCAGAGGGTAGTAGTAATAATAATAATAAGAAGAATGATAATGAAAATAACACTGTTGATGATGATGATGATGATGATGATGATGATGATGCTGACGACGATGATGGAACCAATGTTTTTTGTGTGACATATACATTATTTGCGGACCAATGATGATGAATATTGTCGAACAACTTGCAAAATTCTGACGGTCATGGGGGGGACAATAATAAACAATTATGATGAATAAGGAACAATATGATAATAAACAATAATAAACAATAATAAACCATAATAAACAATAATAAACAATAATAAACAATAATAAACAATAATAAACAATAATAAACAATAATAAACAATAATAAACTATAATAAACAATAATAAACAATAATAAACAATAATAAGGCACAATAAAATTGATGAACCTTGGGGTTTAACGTGATGACCCACCAATCATTTCTGTGGATATTTCAGGGTTTCTCCAACCAAGAAATCATGGATTATCATGGATTCCTTGCCCGGAAATGGGCCCCAGAAACGCACGTTTGAAAAAAAAAGATTATGACAATAAAACCGTTGGATTTGGAAACACAAACCACTTTAAACGTTCAAGTTCTTTTGATGGTCCTACTTTGTGTAACTTGGCCAGGACTTATAGCTATTTATGATTCAATCATCCACTGCCGTTGGGATCATCTTCATGTTGCCCTCCTCAACATGACAATGTATAGTTTTATGATATCAAGTTGGTTATACGAATTTGTCATCCTTATCATCCATTATACTTTGTTTCTTATGGTCCACCGTTATTAGGATCACTGTATAGGGGGAAGGTATCGTTGCATGATTGATCTATTTTTCAGATACATGAGCTGATGAGGACATCTTTGATTTAGCGTGCTATGCCCATACACGCACACAATTTGAAGTCCATACTAGTCCATGCTATTCCACCTACCTACCTACCTGAAAAAAATCAACAAACAAGTATCCCAATTTCTTCAGTTTGAAACAGTTTCAACTGAGTCTTGCGATTATATGAACAACTATCCCAGTTATCCCAACATTTATTCCAGCAGTTGTCCCAAGTTTTGATTCAAATTAACTGCTGCACAGCCAAACGCAGCCAAGAAGCTCGAGCGCAGAGATCGGGAGATTTGAGGAGATCTCCCAGTAAGAAGAGTCCCCGGGTACCTGGTGAAGGCAGTTACTGAAGACTTCCCCCAACTGTAAGGTTTGGGTTCAAAAGGACCAGAGAGTCTGTGTCAAATGATGATATAGTAAAAAAACAATATAGAAATAAGTCTATAGAATACATGTGCATATATATGTATACATATAATGTAATATATGGAATATAATATATTTTCAATATGTAGAATATATTTTCAATATCTGTAGAATATATTTTCAATATGTAGAATATATATATATATTTATTCGTCAATATACATATACATATACATATACATATACATATACATATATATATATATGATAGAATACATACACATGTACACTATAGAAAAAAAAAACTCTGAGTGATTTCACCCATGTTATCCCACTTAAAAGGGTGCAAAATTTTGGTTGTATTTTGTTTTCAGTCTGGGGCACTTTTCCTTGTTATTTGCTACATTTTGGAGCAAAAACCTGTACTTTGCTGATTTTTGGAGCTAAAAATTGCCATTTGCACTGTTCATCGATTGTTGAGGCACAACCATGTTGGATCTAAATAGTGGCATTGGATGCTATCATAGTGTTGGTTGGTTTAGAGTTTTTTTGGGGTTGGTTTAGGGTTGGTTTAGGGTTATTTAGGGTTGGTTTAGGGTTTATTAAGGGTTGGTTTATACTTGGTTTAGGTTTCTCTAAAATCTATTTAGGGTTGGTTTAGGGTTTATTTAATGTTATTTAGGGCTATTTAGGGTTGGTACCCACAAAAGCCACAGAAGCCACAAAAGCCACAAAACTAGGCTGGAAAGCAAAAAAAAAGTAGCCCTACAGAAAGAACATTGAGTGATTTCACCCATGTTATCCCACGTCCATCCAGTACCGTTCGCACTCGCCTCCGCCAGCAGCTCCTGCGAGGGCTGTAACCACCTCAGAACGGGAAGCACAAAATCTTTACACTTGAGATGGACCTGAAAAGTTGAAAATTACTGAGATATTAAGTGAATATTTAGTGCGGCTATCCCATTATTTCCCTTTAATATCCCATTAATGATATGATAATAAATTCAGGTGCTATCCCCAACGGCTTGAAAGCTTCTGCGTTTTTGCCATAAAAAGTGCATACGCCATAAAAATTCAACGCCTATGCCATAAAAATCCGCCGACGCATAGGCGGGCAGGCGCCTGGGATCACCGCCGCTGCAAGGCAGCATGCAGGACCCCACCTTTGCGGGTCTGGCGCAAGGCCGGGCCCAAGGAATCTATCTGTTACGGGTCTTGAAGCTGCCGCTGGGCGCTTTTCGTTCCACTGGGCCCAAGGCCAGGCCATGCCCAGTTCCAGGTCTATCTGTTACGGGGTTTGAAACTGCCGCTGGGCACAAACCTGTCCCCGGACCGGAGTCTACGGCTCTTGAAACTGCTGTTGGGCACTTGTCGTTCCACTGCACCCACGGCCGGGCCCAAGGATCTATTGTTACGGGTCTTGAAACTGCCGTTGGGTACTTTTTGTTCCACTGGGCCACCGGGCAAGGAGTCTATCTGTTACGGGTCTTGAAACTGCCGTTGGTTCCACTGGGCCCAAGGTTCAGCCCAAGGAATCTATCTGTTACGGGTCTTGGAACTGCTGTTGGGCACGGTTCGTTCCACTGATCCCAAGGCCGGGCCCAAGGAATGTATCTGCTACGCGTCTTGAAACTGCTGTTGGGCCCTTTTCATCGATTGGACTGGGCCGAAGGCCGGGCTCAAGGAGTCTATCTCTTACGCGTCTTGAAACTGCTGTTGGGCACTTTTCGTTCCACTGGGCGCAACCACCGGGCGCAAGGCCGGGCACAAGGAGTCTATCTGTTACGGGTGCTGGGCAAGGCCGGACCCAAGGAGTCTCTCTGGGCACTCTTCGCTCACTGGGCCCAAGGTTGTTTACGGGTCTTGAAACTGCTGTTGGGCACTTGCCGTTCCACTGGGCCCAAGGCCCGGCACAAGGAATCTATCTGTTGCGGGTCTGAAACTGCCGCTGGGGCACTTTTCGTTCCACTGGGCCAAGGCCAGGCAAAAGGAATCTATGTTACGGGTCTTGAAACTGCCGCTGGGTGCAAGGCCAGGCCCAAGGAGTCTATCTGTTACCGGTCTTGAAACTGCTGTTGGCTGTTGGGCACTTTTCGTTCCACTGGGCCGAAGGCCGGGCTCAAGGAGCCTATCTGCCTATCTGTTACGGGTCTTGAAACTGCATATAAGATATGCCGTGATATTCTTAAATGCTGCGTCGTGCTTGCTCTGCTTTCTTCATGTTCTGAGCTAGCTCAATCCATGCCCCCCCTTAAAGGGGGGTCGGCGGCACCAGGGCGTTAGCCCGTAAAAAACATCGGAACCCTTTGGAATTTCACAAAGCATCTGCACCAGAACCCTCCGGAACCTCACAAGGTATCTGCACCGGAACCCTCCGGAACCTCACCAAGCATCTTCTCCGCCAAAACCCTCC
>Ga0126342_10013414_pt1 | contig 14522 bp, 15 predicted proteins | sample Cyp1metagenome_FD_92528 | JGI IMG/M metagenome (GOLD analysis project Ga0126342, IMG submission 92528) | Coral microbial communities from Lord Howe Island, Old Settlement Bay, Australia - Cyphastrea 1 metagenome | ecosystem: Host-associated > Invertebrates > Cnidaria > Coral ... | reverse complement strand
TACTCGAAATACTCATAGTACTCGAAATACTCATAGTACTCGTATTACGCGTAGTACAAGCAGCAATAGTTGTACTAGTAGGACTAGTAGTACTAGTAGGACGAGTAGTACTAGTAGTACTAGTAGCAGCTGTAGTTGTTGTAGTTGTTGTAGTTGTTGTAGCAGTAGTCGTCGTCGTAGTAGTTGTTGTTGTTGACTGGTTTAGTTGTAGCTGTTGTAGCTGTAGTAGCTGTAGTAGTTGTAGTAGCTGCTGTAGCTTCTGTATCTGTTGTAGCTGTTGTAGCTGTACATGTTGATGTTGACGTTGACGCTGACGTTGTGGTTGACGTTGTTGTTGTTGTTGTTGTTGTTGCTGTTATTGTTGGAGGTGGTGGTGGTGGTGGTGGTGGAGGTGGAGGTGGAGGTGGAGGAGGTGGAGGAGGTGGTGGTGGTTGTGGTTGTGGTTGTTGTTGTGGTTGTTGTTGTGGTTGTGGTTGTGGTTGTTGTTGTGGTTGTGGTTGTGTTTGTGTTTGTTGTTGTTGTTGTTGTTGTTGTTGTGGTTGTTGATGCTGATGCTGATGCTGATGCTGATGCTGATGCTGATGCTGATGCTGATGCTGATGCTGATGCTGCTGTTGTTCTTGGCCTTGTTATTGTTGTTCTTGTTGTTCTTGTTTTAGTTGTAGTGTGAGTGCCTGTGTAAAGTGTGCGTTCACCTTTTCGACATCTGAACGTCCAAAAGTGGTCCGGAACCGTCAGTATTTAACACTTTTGACTTGCGAATGTACTTCGGGCCACAACTGCGTGCACTTTTTCGACATCTCAACGTCCAAAAGTGGTTCGAGACCGTCAGTTTTTAACGCTCTTGACTTCGAAACGTGCTTCGCGCCACAATTGCGTGCACTTTTTCGGCATCTGAACTTCCAAGAGTGCTCCGAAGCTGAAGCGTCTTGCGCATTTTGACTGCGAAATGTGCTTCGCGCCACAAGGTCGTGCACTTTTTCAACATCTCAACTTCCGAGGCTACTTTTCGACCTTCCGGAACCACAAAACATTGGAAAAACACAGTGTTTCGCGACTTTTCTACCTTTTCGCGCACCTGGATCTTCTTGCTTCTGACTATTCTCTTCTCTGATCTTCTCTCTTCTTCCTTTCTCTGACTCTTCCCACCTCTGCCTTTCCATCTGTCCATATTGTCGGAAGTTCGACTTCTACACTTCCTTCGATAATCAATGTAATTAGGTAATCAATTAACCACCCATGCCTGCATTTTTCTTTTGAGATTACTCAGGCTATTAGCTTCGTTTTGCTCGTATATCAGCGATAGATTCTGGGCTGTTCATCCAAGTTGCAAACGCAAACACCAGATCAAAGGCTGGATGTAGGACCATGCGTGTCACGAAGGAATACTCTTTTTCATCATCTGCGTCCTCCACTCGAAGAGATGCAAACCTCAACTATGGATGGCTATCATGTCACAAAGAAGGGGACAAAGTGCTGTTACACATTGCTAAACAAAAGGAAGCAGCTCATGTCCTATGGATGGGAAAATTGTGAGGTGTATAGGATAATCAAATGTACGCAGAATTAGCTGAACTGCAAAACTGCAAGTACAGCTGTATCCGCCACAAATTTCGTACTAGCTGAATTTCTGACATTTGCCAGAAAAGCTATTAATGATCAGTCAATGATCAACTGGTGGTTTTATGCATGTGAGTTGCAAAACTGGGATATCCCATATGACCATCTTCTCTATGGATTGATTGGACTCCTGGACTCCTGGAATTCCAAACCAGAAGGCAATCATCGGTTGATAAATTGTTCTTGTTGGTCAGTATTTCCGTGTTCCCGTCTCGTTTTCCTGATTATGTCCCGGCCATACCCAAATGATGAATGGCAAAGGTCAATACAGTTCCTATCTTACCATATGGATGACCATCCATATGCAACTGCAATTTTGTGATGCCATGAGCGAAAGGACACTAGACTAATATTTTTTGATCTATAGATATCAATATATATATCTATATAGTATATAGAGAACAGATATCTATATACAGATATCTATAGTGTAGCCATACCATGCCATGTCCCCATCGTGTTTTTTTCCGCCCCGCCTTCGCCGCTGTAAAGCTCCATCTCTTGTGGCAGCTTTTTCCCTATGCTGTTGTTCCTCCTGCGCATTCGTTGTGAACAGTCCATTCCCAAAGGATAACCTGGCGCCGGCCCGACGATTTTCTGAAATTGGAAGACTTATAGAGACTTAGAGCATCATGACCAGCACATTGATGATCAACACGTGGCGTGTTAACCACATGACAAATGTATGTTTGAATAAAACTTGAACAAACTTGAACATAGACATCCCAAACATCTTTATGCTTCCTCTGCACCCATGATACACTAGATGCCTGGGGCGAAATGATCCGGGTGTTGCTGGATGTGGGGCTGTAGGTGTCACCCGTCCACCAGGTGTTCCTGGATGTGTAGGAGCCGTAGGTGTCACCCCTCCACTGTCGCTACTAAATTTTCGTGGGACCGGCGGGATGATGTCAGGAGAAACATCGACGCGAGGTGCAATGTTATAGCTGCCAATGCTGCCAGCGCCACGTATCCTGATCTGGAAGATGGTAAAATCAGCGCCCCCAGAGCTATGTGAGCGGTTCAAAATGATCGAGTGCTCAGAAACAGGGTCTAGAGGAAAAGCCGGAAACTCTTAGTTTCTTCTTACTGCTTGTATGAATGCATTCTGTGTATAGCCAGCGACTGCCCCTAAAATGAAGCGGTTCAAATGATCGGGATTTCTGTTAACTTTAAACCTTTCGTGCACTTTGAGTATACGTTGTTGAGTGCCACCAGGAAAGGACTGAGGGGGTCAAATGATAAAATTCAAAACATTGTTTAGCGGAGAAAATTGAAATTCTGATGCTGAACCGTTCATGCACTCTACACTCTGTGCATACCTTCAAAATGCATGCTTTCCATGCTGATGCCTGGATGGTATGTATATAGCACAAGAGGTGCTCTTGCAGCTTTGGGTGCGCTGTGAATCTTCCCAGTTGGTAGCATTATATAAGCTTTGAAAACTAATCAGGAAAATACTTTTTTCGTGGGTTTTGCGGTTTATATTGCCGCTCTCTTTGACTGCTTACTGAGTGCTAATCAGTGCTTACTGAGTGCTTACTGAGTACTTACTGAATGCTTCTGGGTGCTTCTAGGTATAGGCAGGTAAATGCAGTCTTCTGAGCATGTTAATTATTTTGGGCTCCAAAACCGGACCTTTTGGTGATAGTTTTAAGTGAAATTTGAATGCTCCCAGTCTTCGGCACGTTTATAAATATATATATATACTTATACTGATATATTATGTAGATAGAGATAGAGAGAGAGAGAGAAAAAAAAAAGATACACAAGAGTGGTACAGTATATATACGGAGGTGCATGCACAATTAGTGATATTTGCCTTGGAGTCGTATATAGTATAAATACATATAAATACAGTATATGATGCACAAATATTTGCAGGCACACATGTTGCGAATGTGTTTGAATGTTTGATTGTTTGATTGTTTGTTTGTCTGTCTGTCTATCTGTCGGTTTGTCTGTTTGTTTGTAGCAGGAAAGAGACAAATAGCGTCTAACCCTCCGTCAAGATTCGCAGCAGGCGTCTTTATCGCATCCAGAATCTGCGACAACTTTTGATCCTGCTGCTCCAGTTTGTTCATGATGCGCTTGTGCCTTACTTCGCTCAAGTGGCTCGCGTCGAAAGCTACACAGTGCTAGACCGCATGTGCTCATTTGTAATGCTCTGGATTTGATCATTGCACCTTCACATCATTCGCAAGCAAGCCTGGTATATTCTTTGGAATGCAACGGTTTGGACAGCCATATGCCATCTGAGTCTGTGCTAAAATAACAACCCATTGAAATTAGAATATGACGTGAGAACTAGGGACTTAACCATCAAAGAATTGGGGGACTTCACAAAGAAAAACGTGGAGACGTAACACGACTTAACCAGCAAACACTGATGGCTCGAGCCCCACTAAGGACCAGCGACTGTTGGCCGGTCACATCTTGCAGCTCCATCTGCACGGAGGAGAAAAACTCCTCCGTGACTTCCCAAGGCATGTCTGAACCTGTCCGGCCTGCTCAAAAAGCCGCAACATCACCAGAAACATCACTAGAAACCTTGGGGAGATGATGGATTTCATATGATTTCATATGAATTCATATGAATTCATATGATTTCATGGATCTCAGCTGTCAAAGACCCAACCATAAACATGAGATCATGCTATATCGTGCTCATAATTATATCATATTTATCTCATGTCTGCCATGCTATTCATCAGATCGGGCCATCGCCTCTGTGAGTGAAAAGGGGATCTTTCGTGGAATGAGGCTGCTCCAAGAACATCTTCTCTGCCTGGACAGTGCCAAGTCCTTTGCTCTATCAGACTCGAAACAAAAATATCTTCAAAATTGGAAGCCTTAAAAATGGTCGGATCTTACAGTACTATTTATATATATATACAGGTAATTACAGGTATCCGATTCGCGGTCCGATATCCATCGTGCCTTACGGCTTTCACGGGCTGGACCCACTGGTCCAGTGGCCACCCAGGCGAATTTCTGGTGTCACGCCTTTTCTCACCAAACTCCTAAGTGGATTTTGTGAAGTTGTCGGTAGGGAATCCCGACTACAATCATACTTGATCATACTTGATGTTGATGGCAAAACCATTGTTTTTTGATCTTAGCAATGAATCTGCTACTAAAATGGCCTTGGGTTCCTCATCCTCTTCGAGGAGGACTTCCATTGCAGCGACGGCACCCGCCACACTTCGCTGTTTTGTCGTGTGCGTTTCCGGCGCGGCGGGAAGATGATGTTAACTTACTGGTCTTAGATGGATTTGGGGTGCATCCGCAAACAAACCTGTACGGTTGTGGGTCTTCAACACCTTCTCTCAAGAATGCTGCCGGAATGGACAAAAATTGGAACGTCCACAATCTGCCAGCCGGTAGCCAAAGTCACAGCAGCATACAGAAGCAACTCAACCAACAGAATCAACGAAGCTGCTGGTTCTGTTCTCATTGGTGAAGAAAGGAAGATCTGGCACCCTGACCAATGTGCTGTCTTCACTTCATTTGAATGCTTAATTCTCGACACATGTTCGCCCTAGGTCCAAGTAGGAGTCACTTCTTTCCCCTTTCTAGTGAACGTCTTGCTGATTGTTTCACGTTGAGACGTTTCCCCACTGAGGCACTGGCAAACCCAGAGTGAAATCTGCCAACACGGCACCAGTGTTGATGATTGACAACTCGGCCTGAACAGTGGACGTCCCGTATCAGACCCTTCTTGATTTACTGTCTGGTGATTTTGATGAAATTCGCAAGGCCTGTTGCTTTGAGTCTCCACAAAGGCATACACTGCAGGATGGAAGATCTTTAGCGTTCTAATCCTTAATGCGTGTTCGAAATAGACCGTCCTACAAAGCCTTTAGGTTTTCCAGTTGTCCCAGATGTGAGACACTAAACATCACTAAACACTTGTCCTCAACAGCGGAAAAGACTCCGGGTGGGAGCAATGGGTGGGAAGTCCAAAACTCTTGGGACCAGACCAAGCGTTCGTCAAATACCCCGATAATTGCTGTTCATTGCCACATTCTTGCCTTCCACCAGCAGTCGTTTGCCCTGCTGCCTCGCCACTTCCAGACAAAGCTTCAAATGCTGGTGCTTCAGCTTTGATGATGCGCCCAGGGGCCACGTTTGTCACCTCAGAGGAAGGGTTTCAGATAATTCAGACAGGACATGATTTGAAAGTAAAAGTCATATAACTATTATCATGCTCAATAAGCTTTTAGATGTTGTATCCCCGCATCTGTGAGATCTTATGGATGCATATGGCCGTATGGCTATGGGTCAAGACCTGTCAAGACTTAAGACCCAGGAACCTGCATGTTTTGTTACTGTAACTTATGGCAATTTCATCAATACACCTTACATTTCCTTGCTATCCAAGCGCGGGCAGCGCCAGCAGCAAATTGCAGGGCATCCCCTTGGGCTGAAAAACCACCATTTTAAGCCAAGCTGCGAGGAATTTTCAAAAACAGTGAACTTGCATCTCGCAGATCTATCTCACATCTCAGAGTTTGCTTGGATCAGTTGGATCAGTACCTTTTAGTATTCTGCAATGCCTTTCTGAGATCTCCTCCGAAACCCGTGCTGGGTTCCCCAACAAACATGGCCGACTCTGCACGAGCTTCCAAGCGCATGAGAGTTGTGTGCCTTGGAAGAAACCCTGAGAAAAGTCTGGGCAGTTCATCCTGTGGGAATCAGTACGATGGGCGAAGCAGGGAGAGAATATGTGGATGTCTAATCTGGCGCAGGTTCTATCCATGCAAAGCAGCTACTTGAATTATCGTACAAGTCGGCTACAAAATAGATATATTAATATGAGGAAATGCTGTACTAGATCCGCCTGCAAAGACTGCTGTAAATGTTGAATAATGTTGATATCCTTACTGCACCAGGATCGCCAACACCACCAGAACCAGCACCAGCACCAGCACCAGCACCATCATCATCATCATCATCATCGTCGTCGTCATCGTCGTCGTCATCGTCGCCGTCGCCGTCGCGGTCGCCGTCACCGTCGCCGTCGCCGCCGTCGTCGCCGTCGTCGTCGTCGTCATTGTCATCGTCATCGCTGTCGCTGTCGCTTCGTCCTCATCCTCATCCACATCATTATCATCATCACCACCACGCAACATAACTACGTTTCTTATTACTATTGTTATCATTTACATTATTATCACCATTGTCGCCACCATCACCGCTTGTGCAGCCGCCAGTATCTTGGTCTACTGACCGTTGAGTCATCGGACATGCCAGCAGGAATTGCATGCCTCGAAAAAGGTTTCACACCAGCAGTGCAGCTGCCAAAACGCCACTACCAACGTGTCCCAGAAACATTATTAATATATGGTAACAATATAAACATTATATGGATATACTATGAATATAGACTATAGACTAATTATAGATAATAATCCATTAGTCGTAAGCCTGATGTGATTTTAAACACCCCTTTAGAAACCATGCTTTAGTGGGGAATTTCCACATCATTGGAACCATAGATGGGGGTGTTTAATACTAGAGGGATGGACCCGGATGGATTTAGTCACAAAATGTGATAAACCTGATGTGTTTTTGCTACAACAAACAGCTGCGGAAATAAATCACCTCAGCCCTTTTCTGTTTTCGTACATCACTTCATTCACTGATCTGCGGAAATGCCCCAATGATCCATCCACCTGGCAGCCTTACTGAGGCCTGCATGCTAACCGGCCCAGCCTGAAGTTCCTTCAGTGACCCACTCCATGGCTCCTTCACCTGGCATGTTGGCGCAATGAGATGCTGCCAACATCAGCCGTTCTTCTGTGATTTTCAGTATCAAACGAAGAATATCTCAACTCCAAGAATTGTCGGGAAAATCGGTAAAATCTAGGGGAAACCCAAGGATTCGTAGTGTTGGATCCTGATTTGTGTGTGGTCCCAAAAAAAAAACAAATGCAGTACTCTCTTTAACCTGTGTAATACTTGTAGTACTTGTAGTACTTGTAGTACTTGTAGTACTTGTAGTACTTGTAGTACTTGTAGTACTTGTAGTACTTGTAGCGAGTGGGGGTTATCATGTTGATTGCGTTACCTTTTCCACCTTATTATTATTATGTGTTTAATTAAAAGTGCAATAAGAGAAGAGAAAGAAAAAGAGAAAGGGAAAGAGAGAAAGAAAAAGAGAGAGGAAGAGGAAGATAAAGAGAAAGATGAAGAGACAGGAAAAGAGAAAGATAAAGGAAAAGAGAAAGAGAAAGGAAAAGAGAAAGGACAAGAGAAAGAGACAGAGAAAGAGAAGGAGAAAAAATAAAGACAAGGTTGCTTTTGTAAAAGGTGTTTCTTTCTTTTCTTGGCTCCAGGATCAGCTCTGGAAAAGTTTTCTGCAAATGTGAACCCTGAGAACAAACCTACTAAAGTGAACTGGGCCCTCTCATGGCCCAGTGCCTTTGAAATTTGTGGAAAAACTGTTCTTTAATAGGAGTTTAATAAGCGGTCTGATTCTTTTGCGAAAGGCTTGGGCTTTGAACTTGTCGTGTGCTTTTGTAATATGTGTCTATGTGTTTCTTGCTTCTCTTGGCTCCAGGATCAGCTCTGGAAAAGTTTGCTGCAATTGTGAACCCTGAGAACAAACCTACTAAAGTCCCAGTGCCTTGGAAATTTGTGGAAAAAACTTTTCTTTAATAAGGGTTTAATAAGCGGTCTGATTCTTTTGGGACAGGGAGGAGACAAGCAAGATTGTTTCCAGAAAAATGTTCAGATGGTTTTTAACGCAAGCATTTTTTGGACGAATAAAATGGTCTGCCAAGAATTCTTTCCACAATAGTGAACCTTCCAAACATTGCAGGGCTTTAAAATAATTTGTGAAAAATTGGCCACAATAGCGAACCTAGTTACTAATCAGGATACAACGTTGCCGAAAAACTATGCTTTCCTGTAATTCTGTCCATGAAAACATTCGATTGATCAAGCAGGGCCGGATCTGCAGTAGCGCGACACCAGGTTCTGTGGCTGCTGGCCACTTTGCACTCGCAGCGAATCCTGCTGTGTCGTTGCCATAGTGACCAGTGGGAGATGGATATGGTGCTCTAACCGGATGAGTATGGATCTAAACTGGGTACCCAAATGTGCCGATGTTCAGCCATACCCACACTGTATATTTAGAATTTTGGAAGATTCCACTGATATGCCATGTCATGCTGGCCTTCTCAGCACATGAAAACTGGATGGCTCCGTGTTGCAGCTGTTTGGCGCCATTTCCACTTGCGCGAGCTGTGAGTTGCAGCTGAGTTTCCTGACTTTCTTTTTTGGTAAGTCCAAGTTAGAACGCGAAAAAAACCTAGACCTTTAAGAATTGTTCCGAGAGCATATGTGCGGTGAAAAAATTGGAGTATATGTCCATAGGATAATCATCAATCCATGAATTAATAAATATGAATTTTTATATTCCCATTAAAAGAATTCCTACTGTGGATGACCAGCGGCCGAATCTGTTGTTTTGAAGTGGCCTCGTTGTGAAAGTCATCCAGTTGTTCAAAGAGACAGCTTCCAGCCGGTCGATGACAACCTTCTGGTTGATACCTGTGCCGCCCATGGTCACCGATTCCAATGATATCGTTGCGTTGCGTCAAGGGGGTTGCTCTGGCTCAGAAGCTTCATCACCAAGTCCAATCCTCTCGTTTGCCATGTGCATGACTCAATAGGAATAGGTGAGACAAGAATTGAGATGAGGAGATTTGGCCTTGTTTTCTTCACATCGCCATCCGAAAAGCCCACTGAAGTTGAATCCAGGGTGTGTTAACTTTGTTTCAACAAAAAGGACAAGAAACAATATGAGGACGATCCTTATCCGATCCACCTGAAAGCTGTGTACGACACTCCAATCTTGTCGCAAGTCCTGGCTGCGGCTTCCACTTCGGACGAATCCCGCTGGTAGGATCTCCCAACTGCAACAGATCATGTTGGTTGTCAATCATCTGTTCAAACCATCCCGATTAATGCCTTTCAGAGCATTTTTTCAACGAGCTCAAGTCCTGATGAGGAGATGAAGCAGTGTAGGTTTTTTGGCGAGCAAGAAAACGAATGGACTAATGCTCCAGCTTATGCCAGGTAGAGCCACTGGAAGTGAAGCAATGCACCTGTATTGTACAATGTTATGAGTACTGTAGACACAATATACATGTTACATAACTATAAATTGATTAATTACTTACACTATATACATGAAAAGAAAAAAGTCTCAGCCTCCCTACTAATGTGCATCATCCATCATCATCTGGGAGTGTGACTTGCCAGGGCCATATTTCTCACCGGTCACCTTTCTCAATTCTCACGTCAACCTCTCCTGCCAGAGAGGTCGAACAACGACCTGGCAGACCCGCTGCGCCATTTCTGTGCAATGTCCAACATCACCCGAGGCCCAGCTACAACTTCCAAGGCTAAACCCGGTGGATACTGATCAAATTGGATATTGTTGGATAGCCGTGGGCCAAAAGTGGCATGAACTGGCTTGTGTGATTTTCATCCCGCGCTGCCTCCTACCTACCAAGATCTCACCTCATCCAAGTCTGCAAAGGTATGTGACTGACAACAGCTACAACGTGGGCCTGTCAAGCAGCATTGCATTTTTCATCTGCCTTGGCACTCTGTTCCTATGCATATCTCACTCTTGAAGTTTGAAGTGCACATCTATGCTTGGGTCTTCTCAGGGCTTTGCTCATTGGCATCCACCCGCTCGTGTCCTCACGCAACAAACTAAACCACAAAGTCGCTTGTATGATATATTTTATATGATTCTGCCATTGAATCATCTAAATTTGTAGCATAATTGAAGGTGTGGATTCTGTCCTAATTAAAAGTGCTGCCTATATGAAGGTTTTTGGTTCTTGCTGATGAACTCACATGGTTGTTCAGTTTGAGCCATGCCCATCTTGCCCCAAGCAGTTGGAACTCTGAGGCACCCACCTATTGGCCGAGCAGGGACTGCCAGGTACCTGTGCACTGGCATGACAAGATCCTCGATGTGTCTATGGTAATGAATCGATAAATCATAACTGGGTAAGTGCATTTTCAATAGGTATGACCGCACTTTCAATTTGTTGGAACCTACTTGCCAACATTCCAGATTAGTTTTCGCAGCCTTATCCCGTATCCCTCAAGAACAGGATCAGGGAGGCATCCAACAAAAAAAATCAGCCACCTTTCCTTCAAATTTCATAGCTCTTTCAACATCATTCAACATCATTCTTATCATTCTTGAGATCTCATGAACATGTCACCATTGGGAGTCTGCAGAATTGCTCATTTCCTTGACGAAGGCACCGCAACGCCATGCTTAGCGCCCCTAGGGGATCACTTGGATTCAAAACGATGAGGAGCTACTGCAGTGGCAAGATCACCCACGAGCTCTGCTCTGAGTGTGCCTTGCCAAGCTTCAAGTGGTTGACAGTCTGGAAACCTCTGGAAACCTCTGGAAACCTATCTGATCTATTCTGATCTCATCTCATCCAACCTTTTCATACCTTCATTTTTGCGTATTTGCATGGAAATTGAAGCTCCAAGGATTTCAATATATACAGTATTATACAGTGATGAGCCCCTGCCACTTGCAAAATGGTGTTATTTTCAATTCCACCCTGGAGATCTCTGGAGGATTAAGTACCCTGAGATCACCTGGGAACTGGGATAAAGGCCGTCAGATACTGCAGCTGTTGGTTGCTGGTGGCCTGGAAAAAATTGCTCGCCGAGACCCAACGAAAGGAAATGCAAACAAAATCATCGAACAAATTCATGGTATTTCATGGTATTTCATGGTCATGGTTGGCGTTCCAATATCTGAATTCTTTCTGCACTGAGTTCAAGGGGAAAAAGCAAAGGATTCAGCCTGGCTGGTAAGCTTTGACCAACTCAGAAAGTGATGACAGATTCCAAACTCGCCGGAGATACTGAGCGTCATTGTCGTTTCAGAATAGGTCACATTCCTGCAGAACAGCATGAATAGCATGAAGATCATGAAGACTTGGAGGCTCTGAGGCAGAAATGGCACTGAAAAGATTGACTTTCGGAGCAGAATTCAACTCCATGTGAAGGATGGATATCGCAAAACAATGCACAAATCACTTAAGATCACGTCAAATAGTGAAGGTCCTCCACCCATTCACGTAAGCCGAAGGAATCTGCAGCCGTACCGTGATGTCGTAGAAGATCTGCCACATGCACAGCGCACTTCACTAAACTTCACCCTTCTGCCACTTCTCCTTGCATCGCCCATGCCCAGCCTGCGGTGGCGCCACCTCGAAGACGGAGTACCACAACTCATCAAAGTTCAAACAATGAGCAGTATCACCTCACATCGGGTCCATGTCGGTCCATGTCAATCCATGTCAATTTCAAGGTAGACATCCAGGGACATCCACCATTGGCATCTCATGGCATGTCCTTAACCAGCTGCAACCCTGGCTGCTGCGGACCAAAGGCTCATCGAAAAAAGATCACAGCTGGAAGTGCCACGACTCGCTTCGCCGTTCCTTGGAACGTTGTGGGCAGCGGCTGCGTCGCCATGAAAAAGACATCAGTGCAATGCAAGTCAACAACTATCTGCTATCTCAGACCCTGTTACTCCAGGGCGACCTATATTGAAATGATGTTCGGAGATATATACTTGAGATCACTCTTGTAGAACTTCGATGACAAGGTAAGACCAAAATGATTTGACTGTTTTCATCTTGCTGGTGCACAATTCCTATCTTTCACTGAGAGAGTCCGGTAGACCAATTCAGGCACCAACACTACTTTCCCAACGTCGCAGCCACAGCAAAAGCCCTGCGGCATTCGGTGGCGCGGAGCAGTCAAGCTTGACTATGAAACACAATCAAACATACACTGCTACGCTCTGGATGACCATTGATGAGCATTGATGAGCATTTCCAGCTGGATGAAGACCAAATCCTAAGAGTTTCAGCTGCCTTTCGGCCTGTATCACCATCTCTAGAGAATGGGTCTTGAACATGACCCTTCTGATAGCAGGAGCTAGATTCTGCATCAGAAAACGGATAAGTCCCGGCCAAATTCACTGTGCTCCACACCCCCACCTCAGAGTCTGGTACCCGAGTGTCACCCAGATCTGGCCAGCTGGATTGCAGCTGTCATGTCGTGTCGCTGAAAAAATGGGGCTCACAGATGGCAACTGGCTTAACAACTCCAGTCGCATTGACCAGCCCCGACCAGCTGCCATGCGGCAGAGGCACAAGCCACATCGCAGGTGATTGCCTGGACGGGCGGTTGGCTGGTGAGGATACGATCAACGTGTGATTCTATCAGATATAAACAAAGCACCATTAGCCAGGCTTCATTGAGCATTTAGTGTGAGACGGTACAGGACAATTTGGGGATCGAGATATCAAGATTATCCATCTGCGTTTGCAAAAAAAAAACTCAGCCCATCCTCAGCCCATTTTGAGCCGGAAAAACAGTCGCCATCTGGGTGAACCGACTTTGCAGTCACCGCGACTCTTCACTCTGATCCCAGAGTCTACAGGGTTTCTTCGCAGTTTTGAGTTGGTTTCAATTACATAATGTTACATAGACATACATAGACTACATAACACCTTGCAACTAATCGCATCACTAGAACTGAGTCACTGTGGTGTAGCAGTGTAGCATGTTTTGTCCAAGCTTCACCAGTGACCCGGGTGACCCTAGGCTTTCACTGGAGCACTTTGCTGCAGGAACTGAGCCATTTCAATGGCCAGCTTTTGCGGATCCTGACCACTGATGGTGGCTGTGTGGCACCAGGTTTCTGGGTGACTACTATGATTACTCATGTAATATATCAATATCACCCCTTATCATTCCCAAAAACGATGAAAAGGTCGTCACTATTTTAGTAATACTTGTCTATCTTATTCGGGCTTATTTGCTGATAGCTCCCCCTCGGGTAATCAATCATGACTTACTGGAAAATCCCCATTTAGCTGGTCAAGTGGGACAACCGCAGTCGCCCAAGGCTGATGGCCTCATAGATGTAGTAATGGGAACCTCCAAAGTCATCCTCAGATTGAGAGAAGCTGCTTTTCAAAGGTTTCTGTGATCTTTCTCTCTGGCTAGATCTGGGCCAATCTTTCTTCAAGGAACTTGTTGTGAGCAAGAGTCTGTATGGCCACCACTGCTTTTAAGACTAGTAGGTTTCCCGACTCCAAAATAAACGATAGTTCACAAGACCAATATGTCCACTTTGGAATAAAGATACGTCCCCATTTTCGCTGTATATTCCGCGAGAAATTCTTTTGTTTGGTGATATCAAATATCCCCAATTCTCTCCACAATTATGCCTACGCACAGTATATCTTGTTATTTGATATCCCCATCTTCATTGGTTCCATTCCACACCAAGGGTCCACTAGGTTAGTGGGCCCTCCCAGCTGCACGGCCATGTCATAGCTACAGCGTGCCGGGGTGATGAAATCAGGCGTTCCTTCGGCAATGGCACCCGAGAATCGCAGAAGTCTAGGACGAGAACATGGTGGTTTTACTGATTTTACTGGATACTGATGTTACTGGGAGCCCCCTTTTTACTGATTTTACATGATTTTACTGGAAACCTTGAATGAATGGTAAAAACCACGGTGACTTTCTCTTCTCTGACTTCTTCTCTTCTACAGTATCTCTTTCTCTTCTCTGCCTCTTCTCATCTCTGCTGCTTCATCTGTCCATATTGTCGGAAGTTTGACTTCTAAACTTCCTTCGATAATATAATATCCCCCTTGCAATTCAGTGTGAAGGTCGCACCCTGTGATTCTGTCAGTACAAAGCTGGGGCCTGACCCTCAGACAGGGATACCCATCATTACAAAATCAAAGGTACCAGACCTTTCCAAGCATGGTTATCATTACAAAATCAAGACTGAACATGTATTTTTACAGAGC